>OHHN01000093.1_pt1 | contig 62622 bp, 52 predicted proteins | sample 1568131 | NCBI WGS metagenome assembly OHHN01 (sample SAMEA3879575, study PRJEB24766) | human gut metagenome | biome: human-associated habitat; feature: feces | place: USA | collected 1985/1987 | reverse complement strand
ACTTCACGGATGATGCCAAAACGGTCACCCGTGAGGAAGTGTTGGGTTCGAGTGCCGTGGACAATGCTCCACTTAAAGATCCGTTGTCATTCGACAGCGGATTTTTTTATTTATCAGAATTTGTTGAATGAAAAACGCAGCGGCATGGAATGGAATGCCGCTGCGTTTTTCTTGTTTGAGATCAGACGGTGCTGCCCCGAAAGGGTGAAGACGTAAAATTTTATCGCGGAATTTTGTGCAGGGGGATAAAATTGAACTGCGGGCATGGAATCCTTCAAAAGGAGAGGGAGGATATGCTATAATGGAACAAATCGAGGAGATGTCGGATGTGGGCGCTGCTTGATAAGAGCGCTCACGAGAGGAGGCGGCAGCGGATGGACCTACATTCGGAGCGACTGGAAGCAAAGCTGAACGCGGTGGACTGGGCGGTGCGGGATGTGCTGGTCGGGACGGTGCGCAGCCCGCAGCAGCTGGATATATGCCGGAGGCACCGGTTCTATTATATCCCGGCGGAGCAGCTGGGAGACGAAGCCTTTTCGGTCCGCATTGTCGCCCTTTACCAGTCCCAATATGTATTCGGCCCACAGGCAGGCGTCCAGTACTACGGCGAGGTCACGAAGTGCAGCCCGGTCTGCCGGGGCGACATCACGGAGCTTCGGGCACGGAAGGGGACAGAGCAGAACCTTTATTATCGCTTTGAGATCCGGGAATGGAAGCGGCTGAACCGGCCCATTGCGGCACGGGAGAGCTGCTTTGTAAAAGGCCTCACCAGTCGGTTCCAGCTGGAACACAGTGCAGAAACGCCGGAACTCTGGCTTCGCTCGCAAGAGGAATACCGGCTCTGTCTGAACCTGAGACAAGCGCTCGCCGACACCTCCATCAACGAGGCGGACAACGACCTTGGCTTTGCGTTCCGGGATTTCGCGGTGCGCTTCGAGGGAGGAAAGATCCTTGTTTCGGACAAGGGATGGGTCTTCGCGCAGTACGAGACCGCCGACTTCCTCCAAAATGCGGAGGGCGTGCTCCGAAAGCTGTACAGGGAGTGCGTCCAGAGGGATTCCATGAATGAACTCTCCAAAATTTGAGAGAGGACAGCAGCTTTATTTCTGCACACCGGCGGCGCACTGCTCGATGAACTGCTTGGCGACGCGGGGGCTGCGGCCTCCGGCCCGGATAGCAAAGGCCTCGGCCTTGGTCAGCAGCTGGTCGTGGGGCATCTCGATGCCGTGCTGCTTGGCCAGCTCGGTGAGGATGACTTCGAAGCGGGCTTTTTCGGGCCGCTGGAAGGTGACGGTGAGGCCGAAGCGGGCCGAGAGGCTCATCAGCTCCTGACGGGTGTCGGCCTCGTGGATGTCGTCACCCGAGCGGTCAGAGAGCGTCTCCTTGATGAGGTGGCGGCGGTTGGAGGTGGCGTAGACGGCGATGTTCTTGGCCCGTCCGCCTACGCTGCCCTCGAGGATGGCTTTCAGGGCCGCGAAGTTATCGTCGTTGGCCGTGAAGCTCAGGTCGTCGATGAAGAGGACGAACTTCAGCGGGTTCGCGGCCAGCTTGTCCATCAGGTCGGGGATCTGGTAGAGCTGATTCTTCTTGACCTCCACCAGCCGCAGGCCGTCGGCGGCAAACTCGTTGGCGATGGCCTTGACGGTGCTGGATTTGCCGGTACCGGCGTCGCCGTAGAGCAGCACATTGTTGGCGGGCATTCCGGCCAACAGGGCGCGGGTATTGGCGATGACCTTCTCCCGCTCCTGCTCATAGCCCGGCAGCTCGTCGAGGCGCTGGGGGTCGGGGTAGCGCACCGGCACCAGCTGTCCGTTCTCAACGGTAAAGACGTGGTGCTTGGCGAACATCCCATAGCCCTTTTTGCCTACCTCGCTCATCCGCTGGGCATAGGCGGCGCGGAGGTCGATGTCCTTCGTCTCCCACCGGGGCAGGAAGGGCAGCGGGTCGGCGGCGTCGGCAGCTTCCAGCAGACCGTCCAGCGTCAGGCCGCACAGCTGCTGCAAAAAGTCCAGCTCACTGTCCAGCGCCTTCTGAAGGACGGGCGGCACCTTGCTCACCGCTGCCTGCCGGACGCAGACCGTTTCGGCTTCGAGGACGGCGGCGGAGAGATATTCGCCGAAGTTGGTGGTGTGCTCGAAGAGGGCGGATTCAAAGGAGGCTGCAGCACCGCATACTGCCCCTGTGCTCCGGGGGGCTGCCGCCATCCGGTCGGTGAGGTCTACGAGCTTTGCAATGACGTCATCGTCCAGCAGTGCGCGGAAGATGACCAGCCCGTGGAGACGGGCGTTCCATTCGTTAAGATTCATAATCTTGTTCCTTTATACTCTCTTTTGGGAAAACCTCTCCGTCACAGCTGCGGTTTACGGACAGGCCTGTCTTCGTACAACCTCTCAGGCGCTTCGCGCCAGCTCCCCTTGTAGGGGAGCCTCTGGCGAAGAGATGAGGCTTTACGGAATGCCAAGGCCTCCCCTCGGTAGGGGAGGTGGCAGCGCGCCAGTGCTGACGGAGAGGTTAAATATTAAGCGCGTACTCCCAAAGTATACAGCGATGTAAGTCCCTGCGCAAGATGGTGTTTAATTATCTTCATCTTTGCCGTGATTCACGTTACAAATCGTCGATTGACAACGGCCCGATTTATAGTATAATTGACCCAACAAATGCACAGATGGGAAAAAGTAACGCAGGACACCTGCTTTTCAGAGAGCTGCCGGGGGATGCAAGGCAGCAGGCAGACCATGCGCGAAATCCTCCCGGAGCAGCCTGCTGAAGGACGATTTATGGGACGTCTGCTAAGCAGCGCCGGTGGCAGCCGTTAGCGTGCAGGGCTTTGATGGAAGTCCGTGAGAGGGCGCAGTTGCGTCAACGAGAGTGGTACCGCAGAGAGCTTTTGGATTCATTCCGGGTCTTTGTCTCTTGGATAAGGGGACAGAGACCTTTTATTTATCAGGTGCTGTCCCCGGAGAAGCCGTTTTCCTCTAAGCGCTGCACGGGCAAGCTTCCTCGTCGTCCGGCGCACCCTGCTCACGGAAACAGCTTCTGAGCGTGTTGGGAAAAAGTGTGTAAAGTGGAAATTGGAACGGAACAGGAGAAACTCACCATGCAGTTGAACGGTTCTCAAATCTTTGTGGAGGTGCTCTGTGAGCAGGGGGTGGACACCATCTTCGGCTACCCCGGCGGCGCAGTGCTGAACCTCTACGACGAGCTGTACAGAAATACCGACCGCATCACCCATGTGCTGACGGCCCACGAGCAGGGCGCGTCCCACGCAGCGGACGGCTACGCCCGCGCAACGGGCCGCACCGGCGTGGTGCTGGCCACCAGCGGCCCGGGCGCAACGAACCTCGTCACCGGCATCGCCACCGCTTACATGGACTCGGTGCCGATGGTGGCCTTCACCGGCAACGTGACCACGGATGGTCTGGGCAGTGACAGCTTTCAGGAGGCCTATATCGAGGGCATTACGATGCCCATCACCAAGCACAACTTCACGGTGCGCCGGGTCGAAGACCTCGCAGACACCATGCGCGCGGCCTTCCGCATCGCTCAGAGCGGCCGCAAAGGCCCGGTGTTGGTGGACATCCCGAAGGACATCACCGCTGCGGTGTGCGAGTTCACCCCGAAAAAGCCCGAACCCATCCGCACGGTGGTCACATTCGACGAGCAGCAGGTCAAGTGGGCGGCAGACATCATCAACGGTGCCCAGCGGCCTCTGGTCTACTTCGGCGGCGGCGTCCGCTCGGCGGCCAGCTGCCAGCCCCTGCGGGATCTGCTGAAAAAAGCGGAGATCCCCGCCACCCATACTCTGATGGCCGCAGGCGTCGTGCCCTACGGCGACCCGATGAACATCGGCATGGTGGGTATGCACGGCTGCTACACCTCGAACCGGGCCGTGGCGGACTGTGACGTCCTCATCGCGGTGGGCACCCGCTTCTCGGACCGTGTGGCCCTGAACCCCAAGACCTTTGCTAAGAATGCGACCATCATCCAGATCGACATCGACGCCAGCGAGCTGGGCAAAAACGTGGACGTGGACCTGTCCATCGTGGGCGATGCCGCCTATGTGCTGAACGCCATGCTGCCGCTGGTGGAAGAGAAAAAGCACCCCGACTGGATGAAGATGATCCACGAGTGGCAGGCGCAGGATTACCACCCGGTGTCCGACGCCTCCCGACTGATGCCTCATCAGGTCATCGGCGAGGTCTGCAACCAGTGCGGCCCCGAGGCCGTCTACGTCACCGACGTGGGCCAGCACCAGATGTGGGCAGCGCAGTACATCCGCCACGCCAAGAGCCGCGGCTTCATCACCAGCGGCGGTCTGGGAACCATGGGCTTCGGCTACGGTGCAGCCATCGGCGCACAGATGGCACTGGGCCGTGACCAGCGGGTGGTCATGTTCACCGGCGACGGCTCCTTCCATATGAACCTCAACGAGGCCTGCACTGCCGTCAGCTACGAGCTGCCCATCATCACCGTCATTTTCAACAATCAGGTGCTCGGCATGGTGCGCCAGTGGCAGACCGCTTTCTACGGTAAGCGCTTTTCCCAGACCGACCCCCACCGCAAGACCAACTTCGTCAAGCTGGCCGAGGGCTTCGGCCTCAAGGGCTACCACTGCGAGAACCTCGCCCAGTTTCAGGAGGCTTTCGCCGACGCCCTCAAGCAGAAGGGGCCGACATGGATCGAGTGCATGATCGACAAGGACGAAAAAGTCCTGCCCATGATCCCCGGCGGCGGCGACATCAACGACATCATCATGAAATAAGGAGGACACAGCGACATGGAATCCAATCAGCGCAGGGTCATCAGCCTGCTGGTGGACAACCAGAGCGGCGTTCTGGCCCGGGTGTCCAGCCTGTTCTGCCGCAGAGGCTTCAACATCGACAGTCTGACCGTCTCGGCCACCAACGACCCCACGGTCAGCCGCATCACCGTATCCGTCTCGGGCACGGAGAAGGAGCTGCAGCAGCTCATCCTCCAGACCGAGCGGCTGGAAGTCACTCGTCAGGTCTTCGTGCTCAACGAGTCCACGGCCCTCGAGCGGGAGCTGCTCCTGCTCAAGGTCGTGGCGAACGTCACCAACCGCGCCGAGCTGCGGGAGATCGCCGGTATCTATAAGGCAAAAATCATCGACCTGTCGCCGGACAGCATGGTCTTTGAGCTGACGGGCCGCCCCGAGAAGATCGACGCCTTCCTGAAGCTCATGGCCGACTACCAGATCCTCGAGCAGTGCCGCACCGGCGTCACCGCCCTCGAGCGGGGTGGGATGCATCAGCATATGCAGAAGCCCTCGCAGGAAGTCCGGGCCGCGCAGTTCCCTCTGCCGGGCACGCGGTGCCATTAAAGCCCTCTCAGTCTGCTCCGCAGACAGCTCCCCCAAAGGGGGAGCCATTGGCAAACTTGCTTTTCCGCTCCCCAGTGAGCGAAAAATATACGATGCTTACATTTATCCTATACTGAAATAACGACATCAAAAGGAGAACACTATCATGGCGATCAAGAAATACTACGATTCCGACTGCAACCTCGGCGTGCTGGACGGCAAGACCGTCGCTGTCATCGGCTTCGGCAGTCAGGGCCACGCTCATTCCGAGAACCTCGCCGAGAGCGGCGTCAACGTCGTCGTCGGTCTGCGCAAGGGTTCCGCTCACTGGGAAAAGGCTTCGGAGTTCGCAGCAACGCACGAGAACTTCAAGGTCATGGAGGTCGAGGAGGCAGCCAAGGCAGGCGACGTCGTCATGATGCTGGTCCCCGATGAGCTGTGCGCTGACATCTACAACAAGCAGGTCGCTCCTTACATGACCGAGGGCAAGGCTTTGGCCTTCGCACACGGCTTCAACATCCACTTCAAGACCATCACCGCTCCGAAGAACGTCGATGTCATCATGATCGCTCCCAAAGGCCCCGGCCACATCGTCCGCCGCCTGTACACCGAGGGTGAGGGCTGCCCCTCTTTGATCTGCGTCGAGCAGGACTTCACCGGTAAGGCAAAGGACATCGCTCTGGCATACGCTTCCGGCATCGGTGCCGGCCGCGCAGGCATCCTCGAGACTACCTTCAAGGAGGAGACCGAGACCGACCTGTTCGGCGAGCAGGCAGTGCTTTGCGGCGGCGTCTGCGAGCTGATCCACGCAGGCTTCGACACGCTGGTCGAGGCTGGCTACGAGCCTGAGATGGCCTACTTCGAGACCTGCCACGAGATGAAGCTGATCGTTGACCTCATCAACGAGGGCGGCTTCTCCAAGATGCGCTACTCCATCTCCAACACCGCAGAGTACGGCGACTACCGCACCGGCAAGCGCCTCATCACCGCCGAGACCCGCAAGGAGATGAAGAAGGTCCTGACCGAGATCCAGGACGGCACCTTCGCTTCCGAGTTCCTGACCGAGATGAGCCCCAACGGCGGCCGCAAGGTCCACTTCCTCGCTCAGCGCCGCATGGAGGCCGAGCATCCCATCGAGAAGGTGGGCGCAGAGCTGCGCAGCATGATGAGCTGGCTGAAGAAATAAGCCCTCTCAGTCGCTGACGCGACAGCTCTCCCAGAGGGAGAGCCGCTGGCGTGTCGGTAAAGCCCACGCCGGACGATTTAAGTTTATTTGGATGTAAAGCGCCGGGCGCTGTTCTCGCACTCAGCTGCATGGATACTTGCTCTTTTATCAGGAGCGAATTGAGTTTGATGTCGCTGAAGAGTGAGAGCGGAGCCCGGCATTTTGTGACAGAGGCAAAAGCCTGCCCGGCATGCCAATGGCTCCCCCTTTGGGGGAGCTGGCAGCGCCAGCAGGCGATGCCTGAGAGGGTATAAAATGAGAAGTGACAACGTGACCAAAGGCTCGGAGCGCGCGCCCAACCGCAGCCTGTTTTACGCTTTGGGCTACACCCCGGAAGAGCTGGACCGCCCCCTCATCGGCGTGGTGAGCGCCTACAGCGAGATCGTCCCCGGCCACATGAATCTGGATAAGGTCGCCGAGGCCGTCAAGGCCGGTGTCCAGATGGCAGGCGGCACCCCCATCCTCATCCCGGCCATCGGCGTCTGCGACGGCATCGCCATGGGCCATGTGGGCATGAAGTACAGCCTCGCCTCCCGCGAGCTGATCTGCGACAGCGTGGAGACCATGCTGATGGCCCATCAGCTGGACGGTCTGGTGCTGGTGCCCAACTGCGATAAGATCGTCCCCGGTATGGTCATGGCCGCCGTCCGGATGGATGTGCCCGCCGTGGTCTGCTCCGGCGGCCCCATGCTGGCCGGTACTTACGGCGGCGAGGAGGTCAGCCTCTCCAAGATGTTCGAGGCCGTCGGTGCCTATAAGGCCGGCATGATCTCCGACGAGCAGCTGGAAGACTGCACCTGCAACTGCTGCCCCAGCTGCGGCAGCTGCTCCGGTATGTACACCGCCAACAGCATGAACTGCCTGTGCGAGGCCATCGGCATCGCCCTGCCCGGCAACGGCACCATCCCCGCCGTCTACTCCAAGCGCCTCCAGCTGGCAAAGCACGCCGGTATGGCCATCATGGAGATGGTAAAGAAGGGCATCACCGCCCGCCAGATCATCAACGAGCGCTCCATCCGCAACGCGCTGACCTGCGATATGGCGCTGGGCTGCTCCACCAACACCGTCCTCCACCTGCTGGCCATCGCCTACGAGGCCGGTGTGCCCATCGACCTGAAGCTCTTCAATGAGATCAGCGCCAAGACCCCGAACCTCTGCCATCTGGCTCCCGCAGGCCCCACCCATATGCCCGACCTCTACGCCGCTGGCGGCATCCCCGCCGTGCAGGCTGAGCTGGCCAAGAAGGGCCTGCTGGACCTCGACGTCCCCACCGTCACCGGTAAGACCCTCGGTGAGAACATCAAGGGTGCTCATATCCTGAACGACAAGGCCATCCGTCCCATCGAGGATCCGTATTCCCCGACCGGCGGCCTGCAGATCCTCTGGGGCAACATCGCCCCCGACGGCTGCGTCGTCAAGCGCAGCGCCGTCGCCCCCGAGATGCAGGAGCACTCCGGCCCGGCCCGCGTCTTCAACAGCGAGGAGACGGCCATCGCCGCCATCTATGCGGGCAAGATCGTCCCGGGCGACGTGGTGGTCATCCGCTACGAAGGCCCCAAGGGCGGCCCCGGTATGCGTGAGATGCTGAACCCCACCTCCGCGCTGGCCGGCATGAAGCTGGACAAGACCGTGGCCCTCATCACCGACGGCCGCTTCTCCGGCGCTTCCCGTGGCGCGGCCATCGGCCACGTCAGCCCGGAGGCCGCTTCCGGCGGCCCCATCGGCCTCATCGAGGAGGGCGATACCATCCACATCGACATCCCCAACGCCAGCATCACGCTGGAGGTTTCGGATGAGGTGTTGGCCGAGCGCAAGGCCAAGTACGTCGCCCCCGAACCCAACATCAAGACCGGCTGGCTGTCCCGCTACGCCCGCATGGTCACCAGTGCAAACCTCGGCGCAGTGCTGAAGTAAGCACGCCGTAGAACCAGACAGCTACAGAAAAAGCGCCCTGCCGATGACCCGGCAGGGCGCTTTGGTCTGCTATGATATTCCAGCTTACTTGGTGCCGTAGATACGGTCGCCTGCGTCGCCCAGACCGGGGACGATGTAGCCGTTCTCGTTCAGGTGGTCGTCCTGTGCGCCGAGGTAGATGTCCACGTCGGGGTGTGCCTCGTGCAGGGCCTTGATGCCTTCGGGAGCAGCGATGAGGCCGATGAACTTGATGCGCTTTGCGCCGTGCTTCTTGATCTGGGTGATGGCGTCGATGGCGCTGCCGCCGGTCGCCAGCATCGGGTCAAGCACCAGAACGTCGCGCTCGGCGATGTCCTGCGGCAGCTTGCAGAAGTACTCTACGGGCTGCAGGGTGGTCTCGTCGCGGTAGAGGCCGATGAAGCCCACCTTTGCAGCGGGCAGCAGGGTCAGCATACCGTCCAGCATACCCATGCCGGCGCGGAGGATGGGCACCAGAGCCAGCTTGCGGCCTGCGAGGACCTTGGTCTTTGCCATCGTGATGGGAGTCTCGATCTCCACCTCTTCCAGAGGCAGGTCACGGGTAGCCTCGTAGCACAGCAGGGTTGCGATCTCGCCCACGAGGTCACGGAACTCCTTGGTGCCGGTCTGCTTGTTGCGCAGAATGCTCAGTTTGTGCTGCAGCAGCGGATGCTCAACGATCATAGGGGTCATAATACACGCTCCTTATATTGTGAATAAAAATATGGAACACGAAGGGATAACCTCTCAGTCTCGCTCGCGCTCGACAAGGCCGGGACGGAGAGGTTAACGGTTTTCAATGGCCATCAGCTTGGCGATGCGCTTTTCGTGGCGGCCGCCCTCGAACTCGGTGTTGAGAAAGAGATCTACCAGCTGGCAGGCGAGGCCGGGGCCGACGACGCGGCCGCCCATGCACAGGGCGTTCGCGTCGTTGTGGCGGCGGGTATACTCACAGCTGAAGCTGTCAGAGCAGCAGCAGGCGCGGATGCCCTTGACCTTGTTGGCCGCCATGCTGATGCCCACGCCGGTGCCGCAGAAGAGCAGCGCCTTGCTGCACTGGCCGCTCACCACAGCGTCGCAGGCGGGCAGGGCCATGTCGGGGTAGTCCACACTGGCGGTGCTGTGGGTGCCGAAATCGATGTATTCCAGCCCCAGCTCGTCCAAATGTGCCTTGACGGCCTCTTTCAGTTCAAATCCGCCGTGGTCGGCGGCAAGTGCGATGGGTTTTGCCATTGGTGTCAATCCTTTCCCTTTGCAGTATCTTCGGGTGTTTCGGTACGGGCGGCCTCTGCGGCCAGACGCTCGGCCCGCTCCCGCTCGGCCTGACTCAGCCGGTGGTAGTCCGGCAGCAGGGCCTCGGGCAGGACGGCTTCGCCCCGCTGGGCCATCTGCTTTGCCACATAGGCCACCGCAGCGGCGCGGCCATTGCGGAGGGCCGGGGGCACGCAGAGCACGCCCGGGACGCCGCTGTATTTATTATAGCACAGAGCCGCGCCATCACCAACAAAAAACAGGGGCTTTTTGCAATTTTCTACGAACTCTGCAAGGTCTGCCACGGCCCGGGCGTCGTCGTCCAGCAGGCGCTCATGGGTCTCGAGGTCAAAGGCGGCGCTGTATACCTGCGCGCGGCGGGCGTCCAGTGCACAGAGCACGGTGCCGCTGCCGGTGTGGGCCGCTGCCAGCGCTTCCAGCGTGGACACCGGGGCGCAGAGGGTCTCCCGGGGGAAGGCCAGCCCCTTGACCGCCGCCAGTCCGATGCGCAGCCCGGTGAAGCTGCCGGGGCCTGCATTGACGCCGTAGAGGTCGATGTCCCCGCAGCCCATGCCGCAGAGGCTGAGGCAATGATCGACGAGGGGCATCAGGGTCTCACTGTGGGTCATGCCCGCGTCGAGATAGCATTCGTAGAGCAGGCGGTCATCCTGCAGCAGGGCCACGCCCAGCGTCTTGCCCGCCGTATCCACGGCTAAGATGTTCATACTTCTGCCCCCTCGATGGTGATGCGGCGGGTGGTGTCGTCCACACGCTCGATGTTGATGCGGATGGGGTCTTCCAGTGCCAGCAGGTCGGCGAAGTTCTCGCTCCACTCTGCCGCCACCACAGCACCCTCATCCAGATAGTCGTAGAAACCGGCCGCGCACAGGTCGTTCTCCGTAGAGATGCGGTACAGGTCAAAGTGCGCGAAGGGCCGCGGCCCGCGGTAATAATTCACGATGGCGAAGGTGGGGCTGCTGACCGGGTCGGTACAGCCGAGGCCCTTGGCCAGACCCTCACAGAAGGCCGTCTTGCCCGCGCCAAGCCCGCCGGTGAAGGCGATGAGCGCGCCGGGTGCAAGATGCTGTGCCAGCCGCTCGCCCAGCGCCACCGTCTCCTCGCGGGAGTGGGTGATAAATTCAGACATGGGTATCCTACCTCATATGTTCCGATGTAAAAAAGGGATGGCATATCACTGCCATCCCTTAGTATAAACGATTTTCATCAAAAGTGCAACGCTCAGGCGGCACGATCCAGAACTTCTCCGATGATGTCGTCCACGGTGATCTCGTCCGCACGCTGGGCCAACGAGTAGTTGGTCGGCACGTTCAGGCGGGCGTTTGGGTCGCCGTAGAGCACCAGATAGGCCGCTGCGGCGTGGGGGCGGCGGCCGCCCTGCTCGGTGTACCAGATGATGTCGTTCTCGCCGTAGGTGTCCTTGGCGTGGGTCACGGCCCCGCCGATGGTCATTCCCATGCCGAGATGGTTGACGGTGTCCCAGAGCATACTGCGGGAGTAGACGGTGTAGACGTTGTTCACATAGCCCAGCACAGCCCGTGCGCCTCCAGCCAGCAGAGCCTCGGCCATCGACTCGTCCACGCTGCCCGTGACGCCCAGAAACTCGCAGGTCTCGGAGTAGACGATGGTGCTGCTGAGCTGGCCAGCGCGGTAAGCATTGCGGAAGAAATCCGCTGTGGCGCAGTAGAGGCCGTTCATCTTGATGACCCGGTGGGACAGCAGCTCGAAGCTGTAGATGATGTCCTTATAAAATGTGGACTCCTCCGTCAGCAGGATGATGGGTTCGGTGCGGGTGCGCTTCCAGAGGGCACCGTAGCTGTAGGTGTAATAGGCACCGTGGGCGCTCAGGATGCACAGGTCGTACCGGTCCATCCGGCGCAGGTCAGCCAGCGTCACCCGGGTGTTCATGGTCGTGCGGATGCCCATGCCCTCCCAGAAGCCCTGCATATAGGAATAATAGGGGAAGCGGGAGCTGTTCACCGTGTTGTCAAAGGCGTAGTAAATGGCAGCGCGGCCAATGGTGTCGGGCAGGGCGTTTTCGTCGCTCTGCCGGGCGTTCTGCCGGGCCGCTGCAGCCTCCCGGACGTCCTCCGTCAGGGGCATCTCCGCACAGGGGGAGGCCTCGGCGAGGCCGCGCGGGGGGCGCAGGCCGTTCTCCCCGGCGTCAAGGGTCATCTCCTCCAGCTCGTCGGCGGGGGTGAACAGGATACCGCCCAGCACGCCGCAGCTGTAGGTGAAGCTGACGATGCCGTTCTCCTCATCGGTGCGGATGGAGCTGCGCCGCACCAGCCCTTTCCGGGCCAGCCCGTCCAGCTCATCCAGAGCCGCAGCGCGCCGCTGTTCCCGGGACATCTGCTCGTATTCTTCGCTGCCGGTGAGGGCTGTGACAGCGGCGTCCGCCTGCTGCATCTGGGCGGCATCGTCGGCAGTGAGGGTGGTCTTTGCCTCAGCCTGTGCCTCGTCCGTCCCCTCGGCTGCCCACGCAGCAGGGGCCAGAACGGCCGTCAGCACCAGTGCCAGTGCGCAGACCGCGCACAAAAATCGATGGCGTTGTTCCTTCATATATAATATTTGTTCCTCCAAGAACGCCGGACAGCGGCCATCTGCCGCCCCGGTATGTCTCATTGTAGAGGCCCGGTCTGCCTTTGTCAAGCGTTCTGCGCCGATTTTGCAAAGCTGTCACAACCGGCCATCTTGCGCCCCCTCTCTGCCTGCTGTATAATAAAGCAGAGGGATATTGCGCCCGGCTGTGAGGCGGGGCTTTTGAGATACCAGAAAGGTGGTGCTTTTTTGGAAAGCATTCAGCGATATTGGAAGCGGACGGACAAGGTCTATCTCCTGCTCTGCCTGTTCAGCAGCGGGATGGCCGTGCTGGCACTGGCATCGTGGGCCGCAAAGCAGGGAAACGGCTTCGCCGTGGATGGTCTGACCGGCCAGATCACCGGCGTCGGCGACTACCGCCGGGCCATGGTGCAGGCGGGCGCGGCCGCCATCGGCATCGTGGTGGCCATCCTCCTGTCCAACATCGACTACCGCAGCCTCGTCAACGTCTGGCCTGTCCATGTGGCCCTTACGTGGGGCCTCGTGCTGCCCACGCTGGTCATCCGCAACGTGAGCATCGGCCCGCTGACCATCGGCTACAACGCAGGCGACACCGACAACTACTCGTGGTATAAGCTGGGCGGCTTCACCTTCCAGCCCACTGAGCTGGCGAAGATCAGCTTCATCCTCACCTTTGCCATGCACCTGAACAACGTCCGCAGCCGGCTCAACGAGCCGAAGGAGCTGGGCAAGCTGCTGCTCCACCTCTTTGTGCCCATCGCCATCATCCACATTCAGGGCGATGACGGGACGGCCATCATCTACGGCATCATCGGCTGCTGTATGCTGTTTGCAGCCGGTCTGAGCTGGAAGTATATCGTCGGGGCGGCGTCCGCCCTCGCGGCGGCGATGGCCGTGGCCTTCGCCTTTTTCAGCGACAAGATCGGCAAAGGCTACCAGTGGTACCGCATCCTCGCGGTCATCGACCCCAACAATGAGACAGGCTGGGCACCCAGCGAGACGGTCTGGAAGAACATCATCTATCAGCAGCAGCGGGGCGAGATCGCCATCGGCTCGGGCGGCATCTTCGGCAACGGTTTTTTCGAGGGCCGCTACTACAGCGTCCCCAACGCCCACAACGACTTCATCCTTTGCTGGATCGGCAACGCGGCGGGCTTCGTAGGCTGCTGCGTGGTGCTGGGCGTCCTGCTTGCCATCATCATCAAGACCTTCGCCACCGGCGCAGGCAGCGAGGATATGCTGGGCTCCTTCATCTGCGCGGGCATCGGCGGCGCGCTCATGGCCCAGATCTTCGTCAATGTGGGGATGAACCTTCGGGTCCTGCCCGTCATCGGTGTCACCCTGCCCTTCTACTCGGCGGGCGGCAGCTCGGTGCTCATGCTGTATATCTGCGTGGGTCTGGTGCTGTCGGTGTATATGCACAACACGAAAAAGCTGTTTGGGTAACGCATCTCGCAAAAAAAGCAGGCGCTGGTTCACAGTGCCTGGTTTTCGCGCCCTTATCGCCCCGGAAGCCTTGTAATACGACGAAAGTCGTGATAAAATGTTCGGGTATTTTATCTATATTTCTTGACTTTTTCAGGAGGTCTCCATGAAGCGTAACTCTCTTTCTAAGCTGCTGCGCCGCATCGCCTGCGCGCTGGCGGCACTGGTCATCGCGCTGGCCGTCGCCGTGTTCGCCCTCTGGCACAATGAGCTGACGACCCTCGCCTCGTTCCAAAAGCTCTCCGACCGGGACGAAGCCCACCGCGATGGCGCGGTCTACCAGATCAACTTCTCGGGCGATTACTTCTTCGACGAGTTTCTGTCGCAGGGCGGCGCATCCAACGATGCGGAGCTGATTTCTTTCGTCACCCGGAGCATCACCAAAGGCATCATTCCCATGCACATCAAGACCAGCAGCATCGCCTGCTCGGCCTTTACGGCGGACACCCAGAGCGGCGACCGGGTCTTTGGCCGCAACTACGATTTCTCGGCCACCAATACGGCCATCGTCTATACGGACCCCGGCGAGGGCCGTCATGCCTCCTACTCCACCATCGACCTGAGCTTCCTCGGCCTCGACGCGGACAAGGACGTGGAGACCATCGGCCAGAAGTTCCTGACCCTCGCGGCTCCCTATGTGCCGCTGGACGGCATCAACGACGCAGGTGTGGCCTGCGGCATCTTCATGTCCTATCAGGGCGAGGGTAAGGGCACGCCCACCGATACCCAGACCGACAGGCCCGACATCACCTCCACCACCCTGCTCCGCCTCATCCTCGACTATGCGGACTCGGTAGAGGACGCCGTGGCGCTGGCCCAGCAGTACGATCTTCATGACTCGGCCAGCAGTTGCTTCCATTATATGGTCGCCGACTCCACCGGCCGCAGCGCCATCCTCGAGTGGGTTGGCACCGACGCAGACCACGACGCCGACGGCGCACAGCGCCAGCTGAACGTCCTCTGGAACGACACCGACGCCCTCTCGGATTCCGCCGACTGGCAGGTCGTGACCAACTTCATCAAGACCCCCGGCTACTATGACGGCACGACCGCAGAGATGAAGGGCCTCGACCGCTACGAGCACCTCGCCGCAGCCCTGCGGGAGACGGACGGCATCGTAGCGGACAAGGACGCCGCAATGGACCTGCTGGCCTCGGTGGGACGCCGCACCTGGAACAACGACGACTCCAACAGCAATACCGTCCACAGCGTGGTCTATGACCTCACCGACAAGTCCGTCCTCTGGGTGGGCAACGAGCATTACGGCGAGGAGGCCTACACCTTCGAGTTCCAGCTGGGCAGATAAGGAGCCGCTTATCGGCGGCGCTTTAAGATCTCGTCCAGAATGGCGTCTGCCACATCGTCCTTGCTCATCAGGGGCAGCTCCCGTGCGCCGTCCGGGGTGATGAAGGTGACGACGTTGGTGTCCACGCCGAAGCCGGCACCGGCCACCTTCAGGTTGTTGGCCACCACCATGTCGAGGTTCTTCTTCTCGAGCTTGGCCGAGGAGTTGGCCAGCATATCCCGCGTCTCCATCGAGAAGCCGCAGAGGAACTGTCCCTTCTTTTTGGGGCCGATGGTGCCGAGGATGTCGGGCGTCCGCTCCACGGCGATGGAGAGGTCGCCGTCCTTCTTCTTGATCTTGTCGTCGGCTACGGCGGCGGGACGGTAGTCGGCCACGGCAGCGGCCATGACCAGCACGTCCATCTCGTCAAAGCGGCTCGTCACGGCCTCGTACATCTGCTGGGCCGTCGTGATGGGCACATCCTCCGTGAACCGCACCGGCTGCAGGGCCGTGGGGCCGTGGATGAGGGTGACGGCTGCGCCCCGCATCGCGGCGGCGCGGGCCACGGCGTAGCCCATCTTGCCGGTGGAGTGGTTGGTCAGGTAGCGCACAGGGTCCAGCGGCTCCTGCGTGGGTCCGGCGGTGACGGCGATGCGCAGACCGGCCAGATCCTTCGGCTTTGCAATGGCCCGGAAGATATAGTCCAGCAGGACGTCCTCCTTCGGCAGGCGGCCGCTGCCCACATCCTTGCAGGCCAGCACGCCGCTCTCGGAGGGGATGACCGTGAAGCCGTAGCGCTCCAGCGTGGAGATGTTGTCCTGCGTGATGGGATTCTCCAGCATCCCGGTGTTCATGGCGGGGGAGACCAGCTTTGGGCACTTCGCAGCCAGCACCACCGTGGTGAGCATATCGTCGGCGATGCCATGGGCCATCTTGGCGATGACGTTGGCCGTGGCCGGGGCCACGAGGATGACGTCGGCCTTCTTTGCCAGCGAGATGTGGGTGACTTCGAACTTGAAATCACGGTCAAAGGTGTCCACCATGCACTTGTGGCCCGTCAGGGTCTCGAACGTGATGGGGGTGATGAACTGGGTGGCGTTTTTGGTCATGATGACCTCCACGTCGGCCCCCAGCTTGCGCAGTGCGCTGGCCACGTTGGCCATTTTATAGGCGGCGATGCCGCCGCTGACGCCCAAAAGGACGCATTTTCCCTTCAGATCCATCCAGATGCCTCCTATAAACAGGGATGATATAGCTACAGTATAATGCAAAAACGCTCAGAGCACAACAAAATCTTTGGTTGGGGTTGTATCTTGGCCCAAAATGCGGTAAAATACAGCTTGACTTATCAATAGAAAATCTCTCTGCCACGCCTGCGGTTCACGGGCAGGCCCGTCTCTGTACAACCTCTCAGGCGCTTCGCGCCAGCTCCCCTTGTAGGGGAGCCTCTGGCGAGGCGGACAAGTCCCCGGGTGAAGACGAAACTTCACGGAATGCCAAGGCCTCCCCTCGGTAGGGGAGGTGGCATCGCGTAGCGATGACGGAGAGGTTCGACCCTACGAGGAACTGAATTATGATTTTAGCCATTGATATAGGCAACACCACCGTCGCCCTTGGGGGCATCCGGGACGGACGTGTATGCTTTGTGGCCCACATGGACACGGTGCGCACCCGCACGGCGGCGGAGTACCGCGCCGAGATGGAAAAGGTGTTCGCCCACCGGAGGCATCCGGAAAAGCCCATCCGCTTCGAGGGCGCTGTCCTCACCAGCGTCGTCCCCCAGATCACGGGGGCGCTGGCCGAGTGCGCCCGCTACTACACCGGCAAAAAGCCGGTCATCGTTTCGCCCGACATCCGCACCGGACTGACGATGGGGGTGCCCGACCCCCACGCTGTCGGCAAGGACCGCCTCGTGGATGCGGCCTACGCGGCGGCGAACTTCCCGCTGCCGGTGGTCACGGTAGACCTCGGCACCGCCACCACCTTCAACGTGGTGGATGAGGATAAGGTCTTCCGGGGCGGCGTCATCTGCCCCGGCCTTTCCACCGGTCTGCGGGCGCTGGGGGAGAGGTGTGCCCAGCTGCCACAGGTGCATCTTTCGTCCCCCAAAAGCGCCATCGGCGTCGATACCGAGAAGTGTATGCTTTCCGGCTCGGTGCTGGGTGCGGCTGTCCTGCTGGACGGCATCACCCAGCGCATCGAGGAGGAGCTGGGCCGTCCGGTCACGCTGGTGGTCACAGGCGGTCTGGCAAAGTACGTCATCCCCCTCTGCCGCCACCCGCTCACCTACGACCCTGAGCTGCTGCTGAAGGGGCTGGCCCTCCTGTATCAGCTCAATGCCCCCCAGCATGAGCACCGCCATGAGCCGCGGAACGAGGGAGAGCACCGTCGTCCCGGCCCCCGCCCGGCGGGACGCCGCCCCCACAGCGGCAGCAGCCCCCGCCGTCATGGCCGCAGCGGCCGCCGTCCCCGCCGGGACGGTGAGGCCAAGGCGGGCTAAGACTGAAAAGGAGAAACCTTATGATGAAATTAGGCATTCTCGGCGCAGGCATGATCGTCCGGGAGTTCCTGCCTTGGCTCACAGGGCCGGAAAGCCCCTTCAAGGTCGAGGCCCTCTGCAGCACTGAGCGGAGCGCTGAGGAGGCGCAGGCCCTCTGCGGTCAGTACGGCGTGGCCCGCCACACCACCCGCTACGACGAATTGCTGAGCTGGGTAGACGTGGTGTATATCGCGGTGCCGAATGTCCTGCACGTAAAATACACCCGTGCCGCCCTCGAGGCCGGACGCCATGTGATCGTGGAAAAGCCGATGGCCCCCACGGCGGCGCAGGCCGAAGAGCTGGCCGAGCTGGCCCGGAGCAAAAAGCTCTTCCTCTTCGAGGCCGTCACCACCCAGTATCAGGACAACTACGCCAAGCTCCGTGAGATGCTGCCCAAGGTGGGCGCTGTCACCATGGTGCAGTGCAATTTCAGCCAGTATTCCAGCCGGTATGACGATTTCTGCATCGGCAGGGTCTGGCCGTCCTTCGACCCGGCCTGTGCCGGCGGCGCGCTGATGGACCTCGGCGTCTACAACGTCAGCTATGTGGTGGGCCTTTTCGGCGCACCCAACAAAGTCCACTACGCGGCCAACATCGCCCGCGGCATCGACACCAGCGGCGTGCTGACGATGGAGTATCGCAGCTTCAAGGCCGTGAGCATCAACGCCAAGGACAGCAGCTCTCCGGCCCGGTACATCATTCAGGGCACCAAGGGCTATCTGCTCCAGAAATCCACCGCCAACTTCTGCGGCGGCGTCACCTTTCACCCCTATAAGGGCAGGGAAGAGCACTTCAACCTCAGCGCAGGCCGCCCCCGGCAGGCGGCAGAGTTCCACGCCATCGCCCGCGCCATCGAGAGCGGGGATCAGGAGCTGTGCAGCCGGATGCTGGACACCTCGGTGGCCGTCAGCCGTGTGCTGGAGACGGCCCGCCGCGACGCGGGCATCCGCTTCCCCAGCGAATTTTGATGCTATCCCCGGGAGTTCCCTGACACAACGACCGGTATATTTTAGATTCGATTCAACAAAAGACCCCGTGTAATTCACGGGCAGGTTTGCGCCGTATCCGATAGTTAAGGCGGAACGGCAGCAAGGAGGAAAACTGAATTATGAAAAACAACGATCTTCGCACCCTCACCCGGCTGGCACTGCTGGTCGCCATTGAGCTGGTCATGAAGGCCATCGGCCTCGGCAGTGTGCCCGTAGGCCCGCTTTACATGAGCTTTTTGACCCTGCCGATCGCTGTGGGTGCCATCACCATGGGTCCCGCAGCAGGTGCCATCCTTGGCGGCGTGTTCGGTGCGGTGAGCTTCTATGACGCTGTCACCGGCGCCTCTGCCATGACCGGCGCGCTGTTTCAGGTCAGCCCCGTCAACACCTTCATCCTCTGCGTGGGTATGCGTGTGCTGATGGGCGTGTGCGTCGGCCTCATCTTCAACGCCATCAAGGGCCTCGACAAGGCCGGTACCTGGAGCTACCTGATCAGCGCCATGTGCGCCCCGGCCCTTAACACCCTGTTCTTCATGGGCTACATCGTGCTGGCCTTCTACAGCTGCGATTACGTCCAGAACCTCGTGTCGGTCAAGGGCGCAGCCAACCCCCTGATGTTCGTCGTCCTGCTGGTCGGCGTGCAGGGCGTGGCCGAGTTCCTCGTGTCCGGCATTCTGGGCGGCATCGTCGCCCGTGCCGTTCGCAAGTTCCTGAAGTAATAGGCGGTGTCGGTCAGGGACGTCCGCTGATATAAAGTTTACAAGCCCCTCTCCCGGCAAAAATGCTGAGAGAGGGGCTTTTCTGTTGATTTTAGCCTACCAGTGCGGTATACTTATTCTACTTCAGTCAAAAGAAGGAGGCGGCAAAAATGCCCATCGGGCCGAGCAGACCCTTGAATCTAACAAAGCCGGAGTCCATCGACATCCGGCAGGCCGCGCGATATTTCGGCGCGCGGGGCGAGGCCGACAGCGCCACCCTCGCTCTTCTGGAACGGTGCGCTGCACCCCTTCTCGCCGCCGCCACCCCCCGGGCCGTCTGGCTTGAGGCCGATGTGGAGAGCCTCGCGCAGGTCGGCATCCTGAAGGGGGAGGACATCTTCCGCCACCTTGAGGGGTGCCGGAAGGCCCTGCTTCTGGCCGTGACCCTCGGCCCGGGCGCAGACAGCCAGATCCGCCGCGCCGGAGTGGGGGACATCGCTGCCGGTGTGGCCTCGGATGCCCTCGGCTCGGCGCTGGCCGAACAGGCCGCAGACGCCGCCGAGGCCGAGCTGCGGCAGTGGGCCGCAGGGCAGGACAGGTATCTCACGGGCCGCTTCTCGCCGGGCTATGGCGACTGGCCCATCGGGGTGCAGCCGCTGGTGGCGGCGGCGCTGGATACCGCCCGCCGCGTCGGGCTTTGCGTGACCGAAAACGACCTTATGACGCCCCGCAAGAGCGTGACCGCTCTGCTGGGGCTGAGCGACCACCCGGTGAAGGGACATCTCGCCGGGTGCGGCCACTGCGTGCTGAACACGCGGTGCGAATACAGAAAGAGGGGCAAGACCTGTGCAAGCGAATGAACTGTTTACCCAGCCCAACACCATCCTTCTGGACGGCGGTATGGGCACCATGCTGCAGGCGGCGGGCCTGAAGCTGGGCGCACGGCCCGAGGAGCTGAACATCACCGACCCGCAGCTCATCGAGAGCATCCACAGCCGCTACGCCGCCGCCGGAAGCCGCATCATCAACGCCAACACCTTCGGCGCGTCGGCCCACAAGCTGGCGGGCAGCGAGTACACGCTGGAAGAGATCATTGCGGCGGGCATCGCCAACTGCAAGCGGGCCTGCGCCCCCTACGGCGCGCTGGCGGCGCTGGACGTCGGCCCGCTGGGCGAGCTGCTGGAACCCAACGGCACGCTGGCCTTTGAGGACGCCGTGGCCGAGTATGGCCGCATCGTCCGGGCCGGTGCGGCTGCCGGGGCCGACCTCGTCTTCTTCGAGACCTTCACCGACCTCTACGAGCTGAAGGCCGCCCTGCTGGCCGCGAAAGAAAACTGCACGCTGCCCATCCTCGCCAGCATGAGCTTTGAGGCAGGCGGGCGCACCTTTACCGGCTGCACCGTCGAGAGCTTCGCCGTCACGGCCCGGGGCCTCGGCGCAGATGCCGTGGGCATCAACTGCTCCCTCGGCCCGAAGGAGATCTTCCCGATGGCGAAGCGTCTGGCCGAGGCCCTGCCCGGCGATTTCCCGGTCTTCGTCAAGCCCAACGCGGGCCTGCCCCGGGCCGACGGCAGCGGCTACGACATCACCCCCCAGCTCTTTGCCATGGAGATGAAGCCCTACCGGGAGCTGAAGCTCTTCGCGGCGGGCGGCTGCTGCGGCACCGCCCCCGATTTCATCCGGCTGCTGAACGGCGTCTTCGCCGACTGCAGGCCGGGCCGGGCTGCCCACGCCATGCCCTCGGTGCTCTGCTCGCCGATGGATTTTGTCACGGTGGACGGCATCACCGTGGTGGGAGAGCGCATCAACCCCACCGGCAAAAAGCGGTTCCAGCAGGCCCTCCGCGAGGGAGATATGAACTACATCCTCGAGCAGGCTGTCAGCCAGTCCGAGGCCGGTGCACAGGTGCTGGACGTCAATGTGGGCGCTCCCGGTGTGGACGAGCCTGCCGTCATGGAGCAGGTGGTCAAGGCCCTGCAGAGCGTGGTGAGCCTGCCTTTGCAGCTGGATTCCTCCCACGCCGACGCCCTCGAGCGGGGCCTGCGGGTCTATAACGGCAAGCCCATCGTCAACTCGGTGAACGGCGAGACGGAGGTGTTGGAGCGGGTCCTGCCCCTCTGCAAAAAGTACGGCGCAGCCGTGGTGGGCCTCGCCATTGATGAGCGTGGCATCCAGCCCAGCGCCGACGCCCGCTTTGCGATCGCAAAGCGGATCGTGGATGCCGCGCTGGCTCATGGCATCCCCCGGGAGGACATCTACATCGACTGCCTCACCCTCACCGCCAGCGCCCAGCAGGAGGACGTTCTGGCCACCGTGGAGGCGCTGGCCCGCTGCAAGAAGGAGCTGGGCGTCCGCACCATCCTCGGAGTGTCCAACATCAGCTTCGGCCTGCCCTGCCGCCCCTACCTCAACACCGCCTTTCTGACCATGGCCATGTATGCGGGCCTCGACCTCGCCATCATGAACCCCTCCAGCGAGGAGATGATGGCGGCGGTCTACGCTTACAACGTCCTGACCAACCGGGACAGGCAGAGCATGGCCTACATTGCCCGCTATGCCGATAAAGTCCCCGCCAGCACCGCGCTGGCACAGGCCAGAACGGCGCAGGTATCCCAGACGGCAGATGCACCGGCAGAGGCGGATGCGGCTCACAGCGGCCCCTTTGCTGCCCTCATGCAGGCGGTGGAAAAAGGTCTCAAGGGCGAGGCCGCTGCCCGTACCCACACTCTGCTGGACACCACCGAGCCGCTGACGCTGGTGGACGAGGCCCTCATCCCGGCGCTGGACGTGGTGGGCGAGAAGTACGAGAAGGGCAAGCTCTTCCTGCCCCAGCTGCTGCAGGCCGCCAGCGCCGCGCAGGCCGCCTTTGAGGAGATCAAGACCGCCATCGCCAAGCGGGGTGGGGCCGGGGCCAGCAAGGGCCGCATCGTCCTCGCCACCGTCAAGGGCGATGTCCATGACATCGGCAAGAACATCGTCCGGGTCATCCTCGAGAACTACGGCTTCGAGGTCATCGACCTTGGCCGTGATGTGCCGGTGGAGACGGTGGTGGATACCGTCCGGGAGAAGGATGTCCATCTCGTGGGCCTCTCGGCCCTGATGACCACCACCCTCAAGAGCATGGAGGAGACCATCGCGGCCCTCCGTGCGGCCAAGCTCGACTGCAAGGTCATGGTGGGCGGCGCTGTTCTGACGCCGGAGTACGCCGAGAAGATCGGCGCGGACTGGTACGCCAAGGACGCCAAGCAGAGCGCCGATATTGCCAAGAAATTCTTCGGAGAATCATAAGAAAACAGAAATGAGCCGGTGCATTCTGCACCGGCTCATTTCTGTTTTTGTTCGAACTACGCCCGCACGTCCGTCAGAGGCATGATGCTCCCGGGCAGTGCGGCAAGGCAGGCCGGGGCGGCAGGCTCGGCCACCGACAGGGTCGTTTTGGAGACCTTCCACCACAGGCGGGAGCCGCCCGGCAGCCGGAAGATGAGGTTCCAGTCGAAGGGGTTCTCGCTGGCGGAGAGCAGCTCCACCGGCAGGGCGTTGGGAGCTTCGGCGGCACAGGGTGCGAGATCGTGGGCGCGGATGCCCACGGCAGTGCAGCCCTCCGGGACCTCAGCGGCCAGATGCAGCAGGCACTCGCAGCCTGTCAGACGGACGGTGTGGGCGTCCACCCGGGTGCAGGGCAGGATGTTTTTGCAGCCGGTGAGCCGGGCGGCGGCGGTACTGCGGGGGTCGGCGAAGACGGCCTTGGTCGTGCCGGTGCGGAGCACCCGCCCGCTGTCCATGACGATCATGTCCCGGCACAGGCGGTAGGCCTCGTCCCGGTTGTGGGTGACGAGGAGGGCCGTGCCCTCAAAGCCTGCCAGCAGGCTCCCCACCTCGCCCTCTACCTCCTCCCGGAGGTAGCTGTCCAGTGCGCTGAACGGCTCGTCCAGCATCAGGAGGCGGGGCCGGCCCACGAGGATGCGGGCCAGCGCGGTGCGCTGCTGCTGCCCGCCGGAAAGCTCGGCGGGGCGGCGGCCTGCCAGCTCTTCCAGCCGCATGGCCCGCAGCATTTCGGCGCAGCGGGCTTTGCGGGCGGCTCTGTCTTTTTCTGCGTTCAGGCCGCAGAGGATGTTCTGCTCCACGGTCATGTTCGGGAAGAGGGCGTAGTTCTGGAACAGCAGGCCCACGCCCCGCTGCTGGGGCGGCAGGTCGATGTGCTGCTCGCTGTCGAACAGCACCCGCCCATCCAGCAGGATGCGGCCCTTGTCGGGCTTCACGATGCCCGCGATGCAGCGCAGGGTCATGCTCTTGCCGCAGCCGGAGGCGCCCAGAATGGCCGTGGCAGTGTTCCCGGCGGTGAGGTCAGAGCGGAGGGTAAAGCCGTTCAGCTTTTTCTCGATGTGCACTTCCAGACTCATGGGCGTCCACCTGCTTTCTGCTTCTTTTCCAGCAGATTGACGGCCAGCAGCACCACCGCCGAGATGACGATGTCCACCAGCACCCACCGCATGGCCCCCAGCTCGTCGTTGGTGCGCCAGAGCTGGTAGACGGTAGTGGCAATGGTAGCCGTCCTGCCGGGGGTGTAGCCCGCGATCATGCTGGTAGCGCCGTACTCGCCCAGCGCCCGGGCAAAGGCCAGCACCGTACCGGCAAGGATGCCCTGCCGACAGCAGGGCATCCGCACCCGCCAGAAGATCCATGTGTTGGACTGTCCCAGCGTCTGGGCCGACCAGGCCAGCGTCTCATCGAAGCTCTCGAAGGCACCCCGGGCCGTGCGGTACATCAGCGGGAAGGCCACCACGATGGAGGCGAAGATGGCGCTGTACCAGTTCATGACCAGCTTGACGCCGAAATGCTCCAGAAAGAAGAGGCCCAGAGGCCGCTTTGCACCGAAGAGCAGCAGAAGAAAATAGCCCACCACGGTAGGTGGCAGTACCATCGGAAGGGTGAGGAGCACGTCCAGCACGCCCTTGACGGTGCGGGGCAGTTTTGCTATATAGTAAGCGGCAAAAATGCCGAGGAAGAACACCGCTGCGCAGCTGATGAGCGCGATGCGCAGGCTGTTCCATAAGGGATACCAGTACATAAGTTTGTCCTCAGATGTGGGTGGGTCTGGCCGTGAGTTACTGTGGGAATAAACCTCTCCGTCACGGCTGACGCCGTGCCACCTCTCCTATCGAGGAGAGGCTTTGGCATAGCGGAAAACTTTGCCTTTTCGCCAGAGGCTCCCCTACAAGGGGAGCTGGCGCGAAGCGCCTGAGAGGTTGGATGAAGGGATGCCTGACCGTTGGCCCATGCAATGACGGAGTCGTTTACACCGCCGCAAATCCCACGCTCTCGAAGACCTGAGCGGCGGCATCGGTGCGCAGGTAGGCGAGGAAAGCCACGGCAGCGTCGGGGTGGGGAGCGGCCTTGAGGACGGCGGCGGGGTAGATGACCTGACCGCACATCTCGGCGGTGGCCTCGTCCACGGGGGTCAGACCGGCGCTGTATGCGTCGGTGCAGTAGACGACACCGGCGTCCACGCTGCCCTCGCTGATCTGGGTGGTGACTTCCTTGACGTTCGAGCCATAGGTGATGACACCGGCAGCGGCCAGAGCAGCCTCGTCGAGGCTGTAGTAAGAGAGGATCTTCTGGGTGTACTGGCCCACGGGCACGTCGCTGTTGCCCATGCAGAACAGGATGTCCTCCGCCTTCAGGTGCTCGGCCAGAGCGTCGAAGCTGTCGATGCCCTTGTCGCTGCCCTCGGGCACGCAGAGGACGACCTTGTTTTCCAGCAGGTCCACGCGGGTGGCGGAGTCCACGAAGTCCAGACCGTCGGGGTTCACGTCGGCAGAGGCGGTGATGTCCAGCTGGTTCATCTGCTTCTGGCCGGCGGAGAGGAACAGGTCGCAGTCGGCACCCTCCTGGATCTGGGTCTTCAGTGTGCCGGAGGAATCGAAGTTGAAGTGGAAGGTCACGCCCGGGTTCTGGGCAGAGTATGTTTCGGCGATGGCGTTCAGGGTCTCGGTCAGGGAGGCGGCGGCGAAGACGATCAGCTCGACGGATTCGCCGGAAGCCTCGGAGGATGCCGCCTCAGAAGAAGCGGCTGCGGAGGAAGCGGTGCTGGAAGCAGCGCCGCCGCAGGCGGTCAGGGCAGCAGCAGCGCCGACTGCACCGGCCACAGCAAGAAAGTTACGGCGGGAGATGAGGTTGGTTTTCATGAATTTCTCCTTTTACTTCCGGGCGCACTCGCCGTCCAGCCCGGCGGCGATGCGGATGCCGTGCTCAAGGCTGGGCAGGATGTACTCGAGGTTCTCTTTTACGGCCTTGGGGCTGCCGGGCAGGTTGACGATGAGCGTCTTGCCGCGCAATACGCTGGCGGCGCGGCTCAGCATCCCGCGCGGGGTGATGCTCAGGCTGTGGTAGCGCATGGCTTCGGCAATGCCGGGGGCGTTGCGGTCGGCAACGGCGCAGGTGGCCTCCGGGGTGATGTCCCGGGGGGAGAAGCCGGTGCCGCCGGTGGTCAGGATGAGGTTCACCTGACGGCCGTCGGCCAGCCGGATGAGCTGAGCTTTCAGGGCCTTGGTCTCGTCGGGCAGGATCATGGTCTCCTCCACCACATAGCCTGCGGCGGTGAGCATCTCCACGATGAGGGGGCCGCTCTTGTCCTCCCGCTCGCCCCGGCTGCCTTTGTCGGACAGGGTGATGACGGCGGCCCGCAGGGGCGGGTCGGCTGCCGGGGGCAGAAGGGTCACTTCGTCGCCCACATGGATCTCGCCGCCCTCCAGTACCCGGGCGAACACGCCCTCCCGGGGCATGATGCACTCGCCGGTCTGCTGCTTGATGACGCAGTCGTTGTGGCACTCCTTGCCGATCTGGGTCATCTCCAGCACGACGCTGCCGATGGCAAACCGGCTGGTGACGGGCAGATTGCGGAAGTCGAAGCCCTCGATGACCAGATTTTCGCCAAAGGCGCCGTAGTCCACCCAGATCTTCTTGCGGAACGCCTCGATCTTCTCGGCGCTCAAAAGGCTCACCTGACGGTGCCAGCTGCCGCCGTGGGCGTCGCTGATGATGCCCCACTCCGGGGTCAGAACAGCGCTGGGCACCTCAGTCTTGACGGTGCCGCGCTTGGGGCTGGTGCAGATTGCCAGAAGTTTTCCCATAGATCGTTATCCTCCGATGCGATACATGCCGCGGGTCGCGGGCATGGAATTGTCTCCGAAATGATGTTCCCGGGGCTTTGCCCAGATGGTCTGCCGGATGGCCTGTGAAAGTGCGGCGTCGGTTGCGCCGCTGCGCAGAAGCTCCCGCAGGTCGCAGCCCGCCTCGCTGGCGAGGCAGGGGCGCAGGAAGCCTTGGCTCGTCAGCCGCACCCGGTTGCAAGAGGCACAGAACTTGCCGTGGACGGCGGCGATAAAGCCCACGTCACCCTCCCAGCCGGGGACGGTGTAGTAGACTGCCGGGCCGTCGCCGAGAACTGCGCTCTGTGCCGCAGGCAGAGGGGCGAACTCCGGCCAGCGGCGGGCAAACCGCTCCCGCAGCGCAGGCCCCGAGATGCAGGGCATGGCCGCGCCGTAGCCGATGGGCATCATCTCGATAAAGCGCACCTGCAATGGGTGCGCCTCGGCGAGGGCGGCAAGGTCTTCCAGCTCGCCCTCGTTGACGCCCGCCTGCGGCACGCAGTTCAGCTTGACGGGGATGCCGCTGTCCAGCGCGGCGCGGAGGCCCTCCATCACATGGGAGAACCCGTCCCGGGCCGTGATGCGCTGGAACACCTCCGGGCGGAGGGTGTCGAGGCTGATGTTCACGCTGTCCAGCCCGGCGTTCAGAAGGGCGGGCAGCTGCCGGGCCAGCAGGATGCCGTTGGTGGTCAGGGTGACTTTGCGGATGCCGGGGATGGCTTTCAACCCCGCCACCAGCTGGTCCACGTCTTTGCGCACCAGCGGCTCGCCGCCAGTGACCCGGACGGTATCGATGCCGCACTGGGCAAAGAGAGCCGCAAGGCGGAGGAACTCTTCGTAGGTCAGCACGGCCTCCCGTTCCAGCTTCTCCACGCCGTCCGGCATACAGTAGCGGCAGCGCAGGTTGCACAGGTCGGTGACGGAGAGGCGGAGATAGTGGATATTGCGGCTGGAAGAATCAAACATAGCCGCCCTCCGCCCGGACATAGTGGCCGCTCTTGCCGCCGGTCTTTTCCACCAGATGGATCTCGCCCAGCTCCATCCCCTTGTCCACGGCCTTGCACATATCGTAGATGGTCAGCAGGGCCGTGGAAACGCCGGTCAGAGCCTCCATCTCCACGCCGGTGACACCGGCGGTCTTGACGGTGCAGAGGGCTTCCACAGCCCGCCGCTGGGGCAGGAGCCGGAAATCCACGCTCACCTTGGTCAGGGGCAGCGGATGACAGAGGGGGATCAGCTCGCTGGTGCGCTTGGTGGCCATGATGCCGGCGATGCGGGCGACGCCCAGCACATCGCCCTTCTTGACGGTGCCGCTCTCCACAGCGGCAAAGGCCTCCGCATTCATGGTGATGATGCCGTGGGCCACAGCCTCCCGGAAGGTGACGGCCTTTTCGCTCACGTCCACCATCACGGCGTTGCCGGAGGCATCGAAATGGGTCAGATTGGTTTCAGTCATGATCGTATCTTTCTGCTTAACAAAAATAAATCGTATTGGAAGCCGGGCTTGCCCACCGCATTAAGGCTCTCCCTTTGGGAGCAACGGCGACGACCGCCGCCAGCGGCGGAAACAGGGAGGAGCTGTTGGGGCAGCGGCCAGCAGGATGCAAGCGGCAGCGAAGCAGACGCTGGGTGCCGCAACCCGGCCTTGGCGCGAAGCGCCTGAGAGGGCAAGGGCGCTGACGGAGAACCACGAGCACTGCGGGATAGTATTGCTCTGACAAAGAGACAGCTTATCGCTGCGAGGTGGCTCTGTCGTAATAGGCTTGCCCTCTCCGTCATCGCAAGCGATGCCACCTCTCCCAAAGGGAGAGGCTTTTCCGCTGCGCTAAAAAATCAGCAATGCCCAAACCCGCAGTTGGGCCAGTGGCACTCGGCGCAGCCCAGACACAGGCCGCCCTCACCCAGACGGGCGATGTCCTCGGCGGTGATGGGGTCATCGGCCAGCAGGCGGGGCAGCAGCAGGTCAAAAATGGTGCGCTTGGCGTACATGACGCAGCCGGGCAGGCCGCAGACCGGCACGCTGCCCAGATAGCTCACGAGGAACATCGCCCCCGGCAGCACCGGTGCGCCGTAGGTGACGATGTCCGCGCCGGTGTTCCGGATGGCCAGCGGGGTGCGGTCGTCGGGGTCCACACTCATGCCGCCGGTGGTGAAAATAAGCTCACAGCCTGCGTCCCTCGCTTCCAGAATGGCGGCAGTGATGCCCGCCGGGTCGTCGTCGCAGACCTTGTGGAAGACTATTTCGCAGCCGTACTCCGCCAGCTTGCCCACCAGAATGGGGGTGAACTTGTCCTCGATGCGGCCCTTGAACACCTCGCTGCCGGTGGTAATGACGGCGAACTTCTTGGGCTGCATGGGCAGCACGTTCAGGATGGGTGTGCTGCCGGCTGCCGCCTGCATGGCGTCCATCTTTTCCTGCTCGATGACCAGAGGGATGATGCGGGTGCCGGCCAGCTTCTGGCCCTTTTTCACGGGCAGGTCGCCGTGGATGGTGGCGATCATCATCTGGGGCGTGCGGTTGACGGCCAGCAGGGCGTCGCGGTCAATCTTGAGAAGGCCGTCGCAGTCGGCGATGAGCTCGATCTTGCCCTCCTTCGGCTCGGTGCCGTGGATGTTTTTGCCCGCAGCAGCTTTATACAGCAGGGCGGCGGCTTCGTCCTCGTGGAGGATGCCGGGCTTCTTCTCCCAGACGTAGAGATTCTCTTTGCCGATGGAGAGCAGCACGGGGATGTCCTCGGGCTGGATGACATGGCCCTTGCGGAAGCGGGCACCCTTGAACTCGCCGGGAATGATCTGGGTAATATCGTGGCAGAGCACCTGCCCTGCCGCGTCTTCGGTGCGGATGAGTTTCATTGTGGTTTTCCTCCTTACAGCGTCGGCATCTGGGCCACGAGCCAGTCGGCCAGCGCCTGCGTTTCTTCGAGGCCGAAATCGGCATCCGGGATGTCGCCCACGACAGCCAGCGGCTGGAAGGACACCGGCGTGTCCGAGATCTCCCGGCGCACGACCTCGATCTTCGGCCAGCCGCTGTCCTTGAAGCCCTCCAAGAGGACGAGGTCGTAGCCGTGGCGCTCGAACAGGGCCAGAAGGTCCTGCTCCGTCAGGCGAAAGGCCTCGGTCAGCAGGTAGCGCTGGCCGGAGTAGACGGCCACACCCTCGGCCCCGGCCTCCCGCAGACGGTAGCTGTCGGTGCCGGGCACATCGGGGGTGAAATCGTGGCCGTCGTGCTTGATGACGCCCACTTTCAGCCCCCGGCTGCGCAGGGCAGGCAGGAGCTTTTCGAGAAGAGTCGTCTTGCCGCTGTTATGCAGGCCGCTGACGGCCAGCACCGCCGGGCGCTTCAGCTCCAGCTGCTCGGCAAGGATCTGTTTCGGTTCACTGTACAAAGGAAAGCACCTCCACTTCTTCGCCCGGGGCCACCGGGCCGCTGCCCGCAGGCAGCTCCACCAGACAGTTGCAGCCCATCATGGCCGACAGGCTGCCGGACGAATGGGCCTCGGCGCTGCCCTCGCCGGGGATGGTCACGCTGCCGCCCATGGCCTTGGCCCGCAGGTAGCGGGCGACCCTGCTGGGCTTGGAAAAGCCAGTGGTCAGGGTGCAGGTGGTGCGGGGGAGGAGGCAGCCCTCCTCGCAGCGTCCCGCCGCCCGCAGCAGGGCCGGGATAGCGTATTGCTCCAGCGTCGCAGCGGCGGCGAAGGGGTTGCCGGACAGGCAGAACACCAGCTTGCCGCCGACCGTTCCGGCCAGCATGGGGCTGCCGGGCTTCTGAGCCACGCCTGCGAAGAGGAGGTCTGCATCCAGCGCTTCCAGCACAGCGGGCAGATAGTCCTTCTGCCCCACCGAGACGCCGCCGCTGGTGATGACGGCGTCACATTCCGCCAGCAGCTCCTTCATCTGGCGGGTGATCTCCTCCGGGTCGTCCGAGCAGTGCCGCCGCCGGACGCCGAAGCCCAGCTGCCGCAGCCGGGCGGCGTTCTGGATGCCGTTGGCGTCGTAAATTTTGCCGGGCGTCCAAGCTTCGCCCGGGGCCAGAAGCTCGCTGCCAGTGGCCAGAACGCCCACGGTGAGCGCTTTGCAGACCGGCACAGCGGCATAGCCCTGCCCGGCCAGCACCCCGAGGTGGGCCGGGGTGAGGACGGTGCCCGCCCCGGCGATGACAGTCCCGGCAGCGATGTCCCCGCCCCGGAACACCACGTTCTCCTCCGGCTTCAGGGCGGAATAGAGCCGGACGGCGTCCTCGCCGCCGTCGGTCAGCTCCTGCATCAGGACGCAGTCCGCGCCCTCGGGCAGGGGCGCACCGGTCATGATGCGGGCTGCACAGCCTGCGGGCAGGGGAGAGGCGGGGGTATCTCCGGCGTAGAGCTTCATGACCACCGGCAGGGTGACGGGAGCTTCGCGGCTGGCCCCGGCGGTGTCGGCGCTGTGCAGGGCGTAGCCGTCGAGGGGGCTGCGGTCAAAGGGCGGCTGATCCATCCGGGCCGACAGAGTCTCGGCGGCGATGCGGCCGACCGCATCGTCCAGCGGCAGGGTCTCCGCCGCCGGTCTTGGCAGGGTCGCAGCTGCATCCAGCACGCGGCGCAGCGCCTCAGAGGGCGCACAGAAAGGCTGTTTCATAAACTTCCTCCAAAAGCCCGCAGCGGCGCGGCCTGCTATGGCTCAGGCGGGCAGCGGCGGGGTGTTCTCTTTATCAAAAAGGCAGGTAAAAAAGAAGCGGAGACGTCTTGACCGAAAATCAAAACGCCTCCGCAGAAGCTCCGCACGTTCCGGACGAAAGACAGCTTGCAGGCTGTCTTTGCCGATGGCACTCCCCGGGCAGCGCCTGTCCTTGCAGTGACAGTGCGGCCCGGAAAGCCCCTGTGTGGATGGGAGGAGTTCTTTTTTTCAAATTGCAGCGTTTCTTCTGCGGGAAGGCGGCGGGGTTTCCCCCGCCACCCTTGAATGCCGGCTGATACAGCCCTTAGCATTGCGGCGCGGTGTCAGAAGCTGTTTTCGTAAGCAGTGTGCGCTGCTTATGGAAACAGCTTCGATTGCCGGACGGTTTAGACACCTTTGCTCAAAGAAGCTCTTATCCTGTTCAGTTGTGAAGGACGGCTCAGTCCGTCCACTCGTCCACGTCGCTGATGGCTTTTGCATAGCGGCGGGTGAGGTGCTTGGTGGAGAAGAGAAACCGCTCATTCTGGTTGTTGGTCAGCTCCTCGATGTCGGCGTACTCCGGCCTGCCCTGCATGGCCTTCCACGTCTGCTCGATGGCCTCCTGCGTCAGGTCGTAGGGCGAGCGGCGGAAGTAGCGCAGCGGGGTGGCGCTGGGGTAGACGCGGGCGTTGAACCGCACCATCTCGGCCACCATGACGCAGAGATCCCTGTCCTCGATGAGCTGGGCGATCATCGCGTAGTTGTCGCTCATGTTGGCGCTGGAATAGTAGTAGGTGTCCTTCGCGCCGGTGCGGGAGACGATGTCTGCGCACTGGGGGTCTGCGGGCAGCTGTGCCAGCAGCTCATCGGCGTTTTCCAGTTCCTCCTGCAGCAAAGCGTGGGGGGTAAGCAGCGCAGCCGCAGAGCGGGCACGGATGTAACCGGCCAGCTCCTGCGCCGGGGTCAGCTCAGGCAGCTCCGGTGCGGTGACGGTGGGCTGGTCAGCGTAGGGGTCGCCCTCCGCCTCCGGCGCAGCGGCCAGAAAATCCAGCAGCTGCGGCTTTTCAGCATCGTCCGGGGTGCTCGTCTGGGCGGGCGCGGGCTGTGCCCCGGCCTGCTTTGCGGCCAGCGCGTCCGTCTCCCGCTCCGCTGCGGCGATGACGTCCTCGCCGAGCTTTGCAGCGCTGCCGTCGAACATACTGCCCGTCTCCTTCAGGCGGCGGGCCGTCTCGCTGGCCGCGTCGATGTCAAAGACCTCGGCCTTCGGCTTCTTTTTCGCGGCCATCTCTGCCTTTTGCAGGTCGAGGATGACCTGCTCGGGGTCGGAGGCGGCGTCCACCGTGGTGGTATAACCGGGTTTGCGTCTGCCAAACAGCATGATAGTTCCTCTCGTTTTTTAGAATAGATTACTGGGCTGCGGTTTCGGTCTGGCTGTAGATGCCGCGTGCTTCCAGATCGTCGGCCATGTCGCCGAGGTCGAACTTCTCCAGCGTCTCGCGGGTGGGCACGCCGGTGGTCTTGTCCCAGCCGAAGATGTCGTAGAACATATCCTTGGCCTTCTCCATGTCGGCGCGGTCCAGCTTGGTGGTGCCTTCCTCGAATGCCTTGAAGTCGGGATCCTTATCGAAGACCCAGTCGCAGATGGCGTCGTGCTCCTGACGGAGGTTTGCGCTGCCGCAGTTCTTCTGGAAGCTGATGGCGGTCATGGCGCGCAGCATTTGGGTGATGCGAGCGCCTGCCTCCTGCAGACCGGCCTGCGTGTAGGTCTCGCCGGTGACGGCGGTCATGAAATCTGCCTGCAGGTCGAGGTCGCCGTGGTAATTGCGCTCCTTGGAGGGAGACTGGGTCATGGGCCACATCCAGTTGCAGAGGGTGGCGGAGTCGTGGAAGTTCTTGTCGTTGACGCAGTAGGCGGCCAGCTTTGCCTTGTTCTCATTGATGGGGGTGTAGGCCTTGGCCTTGTCGTAGCAGCCCTCGCCGAAGAAGTCCTCCATGACCTTGTTGGTCACATCGTAGGGTGCGCCGGAGCCGGTCTCGCAGACGATCTCGTGGATCATGCAGTCACGGTTGTAGACGAGGTTGTACAGCATACCAACCTGCCATGCCTCAGCAGGGCCGTGGTGGTTGGGGAAGCCGTTGTAGATCAGGTTGGAGTTGGTAGCGCCATCGTTGCGGTCCAGCCAGCTCTTGGGCAGGCCGAACTTTTCCATCATGGCCAGCGTGCCCTTGGCGATGACGGACAGGTCGCCCTCGCCGTAAGCCATGCGGCGGATCAGCTCGACCTCCCAGCGGGGATCGCCGGCCTTCTCCCACTCCCAGGGCAGAGAGTCGTACTCGGCCTCGCTGATGTACTTGGTGGCCTCCTCGCGGGGCATCCGCAGGATCCACAGCAGGTCGCGGTTCAGGTTGCCGTAGTTGTCCCATAGGCCCATGTCATCGACGGCGTGGGACCATGCCAGATTGATGACCATGGTGCCGTCGCCCTCGTACTTGAAGTCGTGGACGCCGTCCGGGTAGACGCGGGTGCCGTACAGCACGGGCATACAGGTGTTGGAGTTGTGGGTGGGCAGGTCGTAATCGGCCAGCGGGTCCACATCATACTCGGTGTAGCAGCGGATGGGGCAGGAGGAGCAGCCGCCGTTCTTGACGGTGTACTCTGCTGCCGGTGCGCCGAAGTCGAAGTAGCCCTTGAAGCAGCGCAGCGCGATCTTGTTGATGTCGTTGTAGGGCTGCTCGCCGGTATCCACGGGGCCGCCGGGAGCCTTCTTCCACATACGACCGGGAGCGCCGGACCAGCGGTTCTTGCCGGAGGTGGCGCTGTACTCGGCCCAGCTCTGGGGCTGTGCGGGGACGTTGTGGTTGTTGTTGCCGCCGATGAGGTTGCCCATCATGTAGTTGGACAGCTCCAGCACCTTTTTGGGGTCGGCGACCTTGACGCTGCCCGTGCCGCGGATGGCCAGGCCCTTCAGCTTCTTGTTGCCCATGGCAGCGCCCAGACCGGCGCCGCCGGAGTTGCCGAAGCTGGTGTTCAGGGTGGAGTAGTCCACCAGATTCTCACCGGCAGGGCCGATGGAAGCGGTCTCGAACTCACGGCCGTTCTGCTCCACCATCCACTTGTTGGACGCGAACGTACCCTTGCCCCAAATGTCAGAAGCGTCCTCGAGGGAGACCTCGTCGTCCTCGATGCGCAGGTAGACGGGCTTTGCGGAGATGCCGGTGATGACGATGCCGTCCCAGCCCGCATACTTCAGCATGGGGCCGATGTGGCCGCCCATGTGGGCGTCGATGATGGAGCTGCCCTTGGACCAGGTGGAGCGGAAGGTGACGTTCATGCGGCCGGAGCAGGGCACGCCGGCACCGGTCAGGGGGCCGACGCCGAAGATGACCTGTGCCTTCTTGTCGTAGGGGTCGAGGTCCATGGGAGCTTCTTCATACATGATGCGGTAGGCCATGCCCATACCGCCGATATACTTATGGTATTTTGCGTCATCCTGCGTGGTGATCTCGCCAGTGGTCAGGTCAACGCGCAGGATCTTGCCTGCCCAGCCATAACTTTCAGCCATTGTTGTTCCTCCTCCTTACAGGTCCATGTAGGCAGCCTGTGCTGCGCTGGTGACGGCACCCCAGTCCACGATGGACAGAGCGCCGGACGGGCAGCCTGCCACGCAGGCACCGCAGGCGATGCACTTGGACGACTTGCCGGTCTCGGGGTTGACGGTGGGCATATGCCAAGGGCAGGCGTCGTGGCAGGCCCCGCAGCCGATGCACTTGTCGGTGTCCACCACGCGGATGCCCTGCGCATTGGTCGTAATGGCCTTCTGGGGGCAGGCGTTGCCGCAGGCGGGGTCTTCGCACTGGCGGCAGGTGTCCGGGAAGTAGATCCAGCAGTTGTCGTTGCCGGACAGCAGGCCGTTGCCGGCGCCGTCCAGATTCAGGCGGCGCTGGATCTTGACGCGGCTGATGTAAGAGGAGCACACGCCGTCGTTGGTCAGGGTGCAGTTGATCTCGCAGCGCTGGCAGCCGGTGCACAGGTCGGCGTTGACCACCAGCAGACCCTGCGGCAGCGCCCAAGTGGCCACTGCGCCGCTGTCCACCTGCTTCTGCGAGCAGCCAAAGAGGGACAGCATGGATGCGGAGAGGGTAAGCCCTGCAAGGCTCTTGCCCGAGATCTTCATGAACTGGCGGCGGGTCATATCAGCCGTCAGAAAATCAGTTTTTGCCATAGGTTCCATTCCTCCGTTGAGGTCACTCTGCGCGGAGCACCTCAGTTACATAGAAATACGAATCGTTGACCACGGTGGTCACTGCCGCCGAGGTGATGGTCGCACCGGAAAGGGCGTCCACCTCGGTGAGGTTTGCGCTGACAGCGCCGCTGTCGGACGGCCCGGCAGTCAGCCCGGCCTCGGCAAGACGGTAGGCCGACTGCTTTTCAGCCGACCAGTCCGCGTAGGGCAGAGCCTGCGCCTCGCCGTCCTGTGCGCTCTTGCTCAGGCCCGCAGCGTACAGCTTCCGGCGTGCCACGGCCTCGGCGCTGGAATCCAGCGGGGGCGGCAGCTCGTCGTCCAGAGGCTGTCCGTTCAGGGCCGAGAGGGTCAGCCCCGCCGCATACATCCTGCGGGTGGCCTCTGCCTCGGGAGAGGTGTCGGACACGTTCCACTGTGCGGGGTCAAAATCCTGTGCCGCAGCGGACGCATCGGATGCACCGGCTGCTGCATAGGCTGCGCCGGTGGCCGGGTCGGTCACGGTGTAGTTCTTGCCTGCCAGCGTAAAGGGAGCCGCGCCCTGGTACTGGGACGTGAACTCCGGAGCGACACACTGGCCGCCGAGGCTGTCCGTCTCCGCCTGCGAGAGGATCTCCACAGCGGAGACATTGCCCTCGGCGTCGATGGTCACGGCAGCCTGCACATCGCTCTGGAAGCCCTTCTGCACGCCCTCCACGCGATAGCTGCCGTCGTCGAGCTGGTACACCGCGCTGATGCCGTAGGTGGCTGCATCCGCCTCCGACACCGGCAGCAGGGTGCCTGCGACCGTGGTGCGTGCATTCTGCATTGCGATGAGGCCGACCGCCATGGCGATCGTCGCAGCGCCCATGGCCGCGTAGCCCGGCAGCCGTCTGCGCCACAGCGGGACGGGCGCAAACGGGTTGGTTGCCTGCTTCATGTTATCACCTGCCTGTTTTTTGGTTGTGCGGGAAAAGTTTCCCAGACACGAAAATGACCGCTCAGCCTGCTGCAACAAGCGGAGCGGTCTCTTCGTTAATATATTATCACATGGACGAAAAGTAAGTCAACGCGAACCGGGGTCACCCCGCACTTTTCGACGATGTTAGCGGATGTTTCCGGCCGCAGAGCAGCTGTAAGCCATATTCCTGCGCCAGCTCCAGCGACTGCACGGTGGGCATGGTCTTGCTCACCAGTGCCGGGACGCCTGCCCGGATGGCCTTGCGCACCATGTCCACCGGCACGCGGCCGCTGGTGTAGAGGATACATTCGTGCAGCGGGACGCCGGCCAGCATCACGCTGCCCACGGCCTTGTCCAGCGCATTGTGCCGCCCGATGTCCTCGCAGGCGCAAAAGATATGGCCCCGGTGCAGCACGAAGCAGCTGTGGACTGCGTGGGTGGCCTGATAGAGGGGCAGGCCCGCGCTCATGGCGGCGGCGAGGGCGTCCACCCATTCCGGCGGCAGGTCCAGCTGGGGCGCGCCGCGCAGGGGTTGCAGCTCTACGGGGCTGCCCAGCGTGATGTTGTCGGTGCAGCAGCTGGACACCTCCTGCGCCGCTGCGCTCCGCGCCGTCAGCGGGTGGGTGAGATGGACGCTGATCTTCAGCCCCTCGGCACAGACGGCGATCTGCTCCACTTCCCCGGCGGATGTGATCCACCCCTCCGTCAGCAGCCGCCCCAGCACCAGCTGCGGCAGCAGCTCCGGTGTGCACACCACCCGGAATGCGGGCTGCTCATTGACATAGAGGGCTGCTGCGTGTTCTGTCGGTACGGCGGCTTCGGTGCCGTCCGGCAGGGATACGGTCTCAAAAGCGGCGGCTGCGCCGAAGCGGTCGTTGATCTGCATGGGGATATATCCTTTCTCCGGGCGGGGGCTTTTTTATGCATCATGGAACGATGACATGTTCTTTCATGGACTGATTTTCGTATGATGTATATACCACAACTGGAAAGAGATTGCAAGAAGGAGTTTCAAATCAGAAAAAGCGGGGTCGCCATAGGAAGAGAGCGATGCAACGAAACGGTGCGTGCGCAGGATCATCGGCTCCGATATTCCACTCTCGGTCTGCCGCCTGTGGAATAATCCACCTGACTTTCGGCTTCATTCGTGCCGATCAAATAGTTCAGATACCGCCGCACCGTCACCTTGGAAAGGCCGGTGTCGGCGGCGATCTGCTGCTCTGCCATGCCATGGCCGGTATCGTCCACCGTGATGGTCAGACCGTGGGCGTCTTCTCCGATGAACAGCCCCGCCTGTTTGAGCGGCTCGGCCCACTTCGTCAGGAGATCGGAAAAGGTGCTTGCGGTCAGCTGCATCACCAATATGGCCACCGGCATCCAGACCGTGAAGCACAGCCATGCCCGTGTACTGGAAATTGCAAATCAGGCGGGAGATACCATGTGCCGCTGGCTTGGTGCCGTCGTCCAGAAGATGTAAAAACAACCAGAATAAATGCCAGACCTCTGCGCCATGGTCATGTCCAATTCACCCTAGACCCCGGTACAGTCAATGTGGATGTGAAAGTGGAAACCACGAAGGTCCTGAAGCAGTACAAGGCGTATCTGGCACAGTTTGAAGAAATGTTGAACGATGAAAGAATCGCATAACGGCAGGCAGAGCAGGCTCATCATGCAAACAACGAAAAACAGGAAGTTCCCACTAGCAGAGTTCCCATAAAACAGTATTTGCAAAAGCTCCCGAAATGGGGAAGATTTGGCGTGACTTCGGTCACGCCTTTTCTTTTGCTTCCAGTTCATCCAGAGGGATGTACCCCAGCCCATCGTACTTGATATGGATGTGCTGCACCCGCTTTCCGCTGGACTTATCCGGGGCATCCACATAGATGGCCGACACCAGTTCACGGAGAGCATAAGGGGTGAGTTCTTCAATATGAACGTACTTGTGCGCTTTCTGGACGAACTTTTCAATATTCTCGATCTGCTGTTCCTGTACTTCAATTTCCTGCTGGATAGAGAGGGCTTCCTCTTCCAGATGCTTCTGTTCGGCATCGTAGCTCTGGCTCATCATGTCAAAGCGTTCATCGCTCAGCTTTCCGCTGGCGTTATCCTCGTAGATTTTCATGAACAGCCGTTTGAGGTCTGCGATCCGCTTCTCATTCCGGGCAAGCTGCTTCTTCAGGACAGTCAGCTTTTCGGTGCTTTCCACCCGAAGCTGCTCCTCCATGACCTTGCGGAAGTAGTCCTCATGACAGAGGATGTAGTCCGTCACCCGCTGAACATGGCTTAGCACACGGCCCTCCAAAACCTTTACCCGGATGAAGTGTCCCTTGCACTTGCTCCCGTTCTTCTTGTGCAGAGAGCAATCAAAGAAGTCTTGACTGAAGTCCCTGTGATTGGACGAACCATATTGCATCTTGGAACCGCAGTCAGCGCAGTAGACCATACCGGAGAAAATGCTGCTCTTGCCTGTCCGGGTCATGCGGTGACGCTGGCTACGAATCTCCCGAACCTTTTCAAACACATCATCGTCAATAATGCGCTCATGTGTATCCGGGAAGATAGCCTGATTTTCCACGGGATTCAGATGTCTCTTTTTATCCCAGATAGAGTTAGTATAGGTCTTAAAGTTGACTGTGCAGCCAGTGTACTCCAGGCGTTCCAGAATCGAACTTACTGCTCTTTTATCCCAGCGATAAGGGTCTTCCGGGGCGGGTGAGTTCGTACTCAGGCCATGGCTCAACTTATAGGCGGTGGGAGTCAGAACTTTGTCCACCCACAGTTGGTTTGCAATTTGGGTCGGGCCACGTCCCTCCATGCACATGGAGAAGATGCGCTTCACAATCGCAGCCGCTTCCGGGTCAACAAGCCAATGCTTCGGGTTCTCCGGGTCTTTTACATAGCCGTACGGAACATTGACCGTCAGCGGCACTCCACGCTCTCCCTTGGCCTTCTGGACAGCCCGAATCTTGCGGCTGGTATCGCGGGCGTAAAACTCGTTGAACCAGTTCTTAATACCCGCAAAATCGTTGTTTACGCTGTTCGGGTCAATGGTGTCGTAATTGTCGTTAATGGCAATGTAGCGAACGCCATACTGGGGAAAGGTAAAGTTTGTGTACAGACCCGTCAAGGCAGAGTTGCGCCCCAGTCGGGACAGGTCTTTCGTGATAACGATTCCTACACGCCCTGCTTCGATCTCGACCAGCATACTCTGAAAGCCGGGGCGGTCGTAGTTCGTGCCGGAATATCCATCGTCCACAAAGAACACCGGGTTCGGAAAGTGATTCTTCTTAGCGTATTCCAGAAGGATAGCCTTCTGGTTCTCAATGGACAGGCTTTCGCCGAGCCGTGCGTCCTCTTGCGACAGTCGGCAGTAAAGTGCGGTGATTTTATTCGTTGCTCCAGACATTGTTGTGTCCTCCTTACTCTGTGGAGCAACTGTCGGTACAGGATTGGTTACCGGGTCAAGTATAGCAGAATTGGACGCAGTTGTCATTCGTCTGAACCCTCATCTTCAAATTTTTGCTGGGCGTTCTTGGCAACAATGCGCTCCAGCTTCTTCAAAAAGGACTCCTTGCCCTCATAGCTGCCGGTCACGGTGTAGGTGGTGTGACCGACTTTCTCCGTGGTGGTCAGTTCTGGAATCCAGAAAGCGGACAGGTTCTTGACATGGAGGTTGCCGTTCTCGTCCACATAAGAGCTGTGCTTCTTCTGCTCTTCGGTCAAGGGCTTCCGCTTGAAATAGATTTCATTTTCGGAAATGTTCACAGTCTCGCTGGTCTGCTCTTTCGGGGCATCATCATACAGCTGTGCGAAAAATGCCAGTGCATCTTCGGGTGGTTCTTCCTCCATGAGCTGCTCGAAAACTCGCTGTTCCTCTGCCGAGAGGTTATTCCATGCGGCTTCCAACTCCTTCTCGTTGGCTGCGTTGACAAAGGCTTCGATTTCTTTTTTCATGGTGCATCCTCCTTTGGCTGCGGAAAGCATTTTTTCAAAAAGTATGGGTTTTCGTGAGAGCAAAAAGTATGGGTTTTCGTGAGAGCAAGAATCGTCCCGTGGCCACAAATTTTCAATTCTTGAAAAATTCCTGCCCCTTTGGGACAGCTTCTTGTTGGGGCGTGCCTGCCCCAAACCCTGCTAGGTGATTTCATTCTTGGTGGTTGCTATATTGCTTATATGCCTTTTCAAATCCTGATTTGTTATATATGATAAATTTATAACATTCTCCGTCTTTCATGGAAATTGCTGCAACAGGAACGACCATCTGACTCCATGAAAGCTCCCTTATCTCGTTCATGGGCAATACAAGGTTGCGATACAGTGGACTGACTGTGAGCTTTTGAGTTGAATATGTAATGCTCTGTTCATCAATGTACAAACCACCGCCAATGATTCCATTACGGCATAAGCTACACACAAAAGTTTTTCCCATAATATTACCGCCTCCTATTAGTTGATGGTTGGTTAAGTTGAGTATATCATATTGATTTCCAGAAGAACACCCCTATATAGGAGATTTTAGCCGTTTTACTGCGTACGTGCGTACGAGAGATTGGTACTCACGTACGCAGCGATTTGCCCGAAGCGCACCCTATATAGCCGTTTCCCCCTCGGAGAGCCCACTACACTTTGCAGACCGCAGGGCTGAAAGCGTCATAGTGGGTTATTACACTTCCGCAGAAGTGCCTTTTCCTCGCCGCAGACAGCCCGGTGCACCTTTGTGAGAGCTTTCTGTCCGGCGAATCCACATCGCCCACAGGCGATGTGAGCAGGGATTCCAAAGGGGCGCAGCACCCTTGGCACACGACTTTGGTACAAAGTCTAGTGTGTTACACCTTTCCAGAGGTGTATACGTTCCTGAAATGCAAAAAGCCCCATACCCAACACCTTAACGGTGCGGACATGGGACTTGATGCCTCCTCGGCCTAGCCGGGTACTCCGTAACCAATCCTGACAGGCAGTTGCCGTGTCATTTTTCGAAAACTGTTTTACGGATACCCAGCAATGGGGAGCGCCCTGTTGTACATATCGCTATTGTATGTGGATTTTTCAGGGTGCGTCCGGGTGGCGCACCCTGTTTTTTTTTTACTATGCTTCATCATTTTCTGCGCGCAGCATCCGGTATCCGACACCAACATGGGTCTGAATCAGATGCGGCGCATCCGGGTATCGTTCCAATTTTTTGCGCAGGGATGCCATGTAAACTCGCAAGGAAGCAATGTCATTTTCCTGCGTACTGCCCCATACTTTCTGCGTGAGGGAGGTATGCGTCAGCACTTTGCCCACATTATGCGCCAGCACACACAGCAGCTTGTACTCGATGGGGGTCAAATGCAATTCATTCTCGCTCAGCCAGACGCAGCCTGCCGAGAAGTCGATCTTCAAAGGACCATTGACAAAAACCGGGCTATTTATGCCGTCGGAAGCCAGCAAATTCAATCGGCGCTGCGTTACACGCAATCTCGCCAGCAGCTCATCCACGGAAAACGGCTTTGTCAGATAATCGTCTGCGCCGTTGTCCAGTGCCTCGATCTTATCAGAATCTTCGCTCCGGGCACTCAGGACGATGATGGGCAGGTTCGACCATGTGCGGACGCTGCGAATGACCTCGATGCCGTCTATATCGGGCAGCCCAAGATCCAGCAGCATGATGTCCGGGTTGTGGCTGGTAGTCATCATGATCGCCGTTTCCCCATTGGAAGCAGTCAGATATTTATAGCCGTGGGTCTTCAGGGTCGTTGTGATCAGACACCGTACAGGAACATCATCCTCTACGACCAGAATGGACGGCTTATTCATGAATGTTCACCTCGCTTTGTGGCAATGCAAAGGAAAAGACACTGCCATTGGGAATGTTGTCACGCAGGGTCAATGTTCCGCCGTGAGCCGTCAGGATCGCTCGGCAGAGAGGCAAGCCCAGTCCAAGGCTGCGGTGGCTGTCTGCGATGCGGCTCTGCCCGGTATAAAACATCTCGAATACCTGTGCTTTTGCGCGATCCGGAATGCCGGGACCGTTATCTGCAACGTCCACTACGACCTGATGGTCTTTCCGGTAAGCCGAAATCTGAATGACCGAGCCCACGGGGGTGTATTTGATGGCGTTATCCACCAGATTGACAACGACCTGCATGATCAGCCGTGCATCCACATTGACCAGAAGGATCTCGTCCCCATACTGTGTTGTGATGGTATGTTCGCAGCTTTTCCGGTTGACATGATGCAGAGCTTCTTCGATCATTTCGTCCATCAGCTGCGGCGAGATCTGCAGATTCATCCGCCCATCTTCAATGCGGGTGATGGAAAGCAGATTTTCCACCAGACCGATCAGCCATTGCGCATCGTCAAAAATATCGGTGCAGATCTTGTTCCGGGTCTCTGTATCCAGCGTTTCTCCGTTGGAAAGCAGATTGCTGGCATTGCCGGAAATGGAGGTCAGCGGGGTGCGCAGGTCATGGGAAATCGTGCGCAGCAGGTTTGCCCGCAGTTCTTCATTCCTTGCCTGCAATGCAGCTTGCTCTTTTTCCAGCGCGTTTCTGCGGTTTTCGATGGCCAGCGCACCTTCGCCCAGAATGGAAAGCAGCACACTGTTTTCAAAGGCATCCAGCGGTTTTTCGGACAGATCGATTCCGATTACTCCAAACACGCCGCCTCCGGTCCGAAGCGCAAGATAAAGCCCCTTTGCATCCGGGTAGCTATCCGTGCCTGCGCCGGAACGCTTTTTGTTGGCAAACGTCCAGTTTGCTGCATCACGTTCTTCCGGTGCAGAAAAGATGTTACACGGCACTTCCCCATCAATCTCAAAAACCTGTTCTGACCCAAGATCTCCGTTTTGTTCCGGGTAAACGATCAGACTCCGGTTCAGCAGCTTCATCAACTGGGACGCTGTCTGAGAGAGGATTTCTTCCTCGCTTTTTGCTCTCTGTAAAAGCTGATTTGTATCAAACAGTATTTTTGTACGGAACGCTGCCTGCGCAGACATTTTTGCATGATCCTTCAGCCGCGTTGTCAGGGTGCAGGTAATGATTGCAGAGGTCAGCATCAGGGCAAATGTAACCTGATAACCGGGATCATACGCATGGAATGTCAGGTATGGCTCGGTCATGAAGAAATTGTACAATGCTACACTGGCGACGGACCCCAGCACACCGCAGGTGTAGCCGCTGGTAAACCATGCGGTGAACAGCACCCCCAGCATATAGAGCATAATAATGTTATAACGTGCAAAGTCCAGTTGCAAGAAAAAGAAGCCGATGAGCGTGATGCAGCTCAGGATGCCTGCGGTGATCAGCAGATCACGGACAGACGGCAGAAGCGGACGGGTGAACAGCTTCCGTCCTGAACCGTAGCCGTTCTCTGCAGAAGCATCCGGGATGATATAAATATCCAGATTGGGTGCAGTCAGCGTCAATTTTTCAGTCAGTGACGGCCCGCTCCAGAAATGGCGGCGATGTACGCTGGAGCGCCCCAGTACGATTTTTGTAATGCCGGAGATGCGGGCAAACTCTGCGATCTGCTGTGGAATGTCATCCCCGTAGATCGTAGAAATGTCGGCACCTGCCTGCTCTGCCATACGAATGTGCTGCTGCAAACGCCGACAGTCTTCTTTTCCCATCTGATCCGAATCCGGAGTACGGACATACAGAGCTGTAAAGGTCCCGCCGAACGCCTTTGCCATCGTTGCCGCCGTCCGCACGATCTTTGCATTGGAGGGAGAGGACGACAGACACGCCAGAATATGTTCAGTGGGTGGGTCGTTCTGATTCATAAAGATCACCTGCCTTGCCCACAGTATAGCACAATTTGATGGTCACGACCACCAGCCACGTCTTTTTCCTTCTTGTCGAATGATCTCCTTCCGCATGTGATCCAGCGCATCTGCTGCCCGGAAACCACTCAACATGACTCCAAGAACCATCAGCAACAAAACGACATCCATATGATCTGTCCTATCTTTTCAGAGCCGGAAACACTTCTGAATCGATGCGTACTTTCCCAAAACCAGCATACTTTCATCCCGGCACAGCTGCGTATCCGGCGTGATGTTCATATCGAGCTTTCCGTCTTTTTTCAGCGCAAGAATATTGATGTTATACTTTTTTCGGATATTGATCTCACCGATCGTACGATCCATCCATTCCGGCGGAATGGTCACTTCCATGATGGCGTGGTCGTCCTGCAGCTCGATATAATCCAGAATATGTTCGGAGCTGTATCGGATCGCTGCCCACTTTGCCAGCTGCTTTTCCGGGTAGACCACTTCATCCGCACCGTTGCGCAGCAGAAACTTGGCTTGTACATCCCGCTCTGCACGCGAGACCACAAGCTTTGCCCCCAATTCTTTGAGCAGCGATGTTGTTTCCAGTGAGCTTTGAAAATTGCCGCCGATGGTTACGATACACACATCAAAATTGCCGACGCCAAGGGAGCGCAGAAAGTATTCGCTGGTGCTGTCACCGATCTGTGCATTCGTCACATAGGAAAGCACAGCGTTCACACGGTCTTCGTTGCTGTCGATCGCCATGACCTGATGACCCAGCTCATTCAGTTCCTGCGCAATATGGCGGCCAAAACGGCCAAGCCCGATCAAAAGAATCGATTTCATAGTTGCCTCCTTTATCCGATTGCGATCTTCTCCTGCGGCAGACGAGAGTGGGCAGGACTGCTGCCAAATGCCGCATAGATCAACGTCAATCCGCCAACACGTCCCAAAAACATCAGTGCGATCAGCACCCCCTGCGAAAGGATGCCCAACTGCGGCGTGATGCCCAATGTCAGACCTACTGTTGCCACAGCCGATGCGGTCTCATACAGACAGACCGACATCGGCAGCTGCTCTGCCGTAGCAATGACAAAGGCTCCGAGGAAGAACAGTGTCAAATACATCCCTGCAATCGTGGCAGCATTCTTGACCGCGGAACTATCTATGCGCCGCCCGAAAAATTCCGCATCTTCTCTGCGGCGGAAGGTCGCCCACATATTGGCCAGCAGAACGGCAAATGTTGTGGTTTTCATGCCGCCTGCCGTAGAGCCGGGCGAACCGCCCAACAGCATCAGAACCACCATCAATGCCTGTGAAGTGCTGCCCATCGCAGCAAGATCAGCGGTGTTAAAACCGGCAGTACGGGGGGTAACGGATTGGAACATCGACAATAAAATGCGCTGCCGGGCAGAGCCTGCCGTGAACTCGAAGCAATAAAAGTACAGCGACGGCAGCACCAGAAGAAACGCCGTTGTGACAAGGATCACCTTGCTCTGCATCCGATAACGGTGAAAATCAAGGCGATATGTACAAATGTCCTCCCATGTCAGAAAACCAAGGCCGCCAAAGACGATCAGGGCCGCGATCACTGTGGTAAGCAATGGGTCACCTGCATACCGTGTCAGCGAAACAAATTTTGCACCCTCTGTTCCCAGCAGGTCAAAGCCGGCATTGCAGAACGCCGAAATGGAATGAAACAACGCATACCAGATCCCGCGCAATCCATAATCGGCGCAAAATGTCGGCAGCAGCAGTGCAGCACCGGCCAGTTCAAACAGGGCGGTGATCCGCAGAATAAAGCCTGTCAGCCGCACGATGCCGCCCATCTGTGGGGCAGCGGTGGCTTCCTGCATCGTGCTGCGCTGCTTGAGGGAGATCTTTCGCCCGGAAAGCAGCGCAAAGGCAGCGCCCACCGTAATGACGCCCAATCCTCCGATCTGGATCAGAAGAAGAATTACGCTCTGCCCGAATGCCGACCAGTAGCTGCCGGTATCCTGAACCACAAGCCCGGTCACGCAAAGGGCAGAGGTGGAAGTAAACAGCGCCTCATGGAACGGTGTAACGCACCGCTGCTGTGCAGCGATTGGGAGCATCAGAAGCAATGCGCCCACCAGATCAACTGCCGCAAACCCTGCAATAATGACCTGAAAAGAAGAAAAACGGTGCTGCCTGTAACGAGGATATTGAATCATAAAAGCTCCTTTACCTATCCGTGTGCATAAAGATTAGCATGGAATAAATAAAAGAGCCGTAAAGAAAATTGTAGAAGTATAAAGATTCCATTAAAATTGATCGGCCAACACTAAAAAATGCCGGACATCACCAGCGTAAAAAAGCGGTAATGTCCAGCATTCATTTAGATTTCTAGTCCATGGTTTCCAGCCATATTCTTCAAATATTTCTCCGGGTCACCGTTCAGAATCAAATCCGCATAGCCCAACGGATCGTTGTAGATGAGGTAGTCCAGCTCCGATCTCTGCGCCATGGTCACATCCAGTGCATCCTCGACCCCGGTGCAGTCAATGGAGATTTCTCTTCCATCCCGGAGCAGCAGCTCCACGCAGCCGGTATCCATGTTGAAATGGCAGGCTCTTGCATCGTACTTCATGTTTGTGTCCTTTCTGCCTTACGGCACCTTTACAGTTGTGACTTTTGTTATACGGTTCTTCTGATAAGGTTTTGGACACACAGCCGTCGGGAAGGAGCCTTCATCTTGCTTTCCGAAGAAAACAAAAAATCCGAACCCTTTTCCTATCGAGAAAAGGTTCGGATTTTCTATTTTAGCAGTAGTTCTCCCGGTAGACATTCCTACGGGTTGGGAACCGCGCACTAACAAAAGCCCCACCGCAGGTGGGGCCGTGCTGTTCAAGTCCTCTTATCCGCTGTTATAGCTAAAGGGAAAATGCCATACAAGACAAAAAAGACAGCTGCTAAAAGCTGTCTTCCTTGTGGTGCGGATAAGAGGACTTGAACCTCCACCGAGTTGCCCCGATTAGAACCTGAATCTAACGCGTCTGCCAATTCCGCCATATCCGCATATTCTGTTTTTGTTCGTGGCCGTTCGGATCGGAACGATAGTTATTATACCACGGATACAGAAAAAGTCAAGCACTTTTTTCAAAAATCATGCTACAAATTTTCGAGCGAAAATTGTTGCATTCCGTATAGGCCGAATGGGGCGAAAAATCTGGCGGGATATGGTACAATAAATATCACCCCCTGCGGGGCAGGCGGCCCGGCGGGACTATTTACGGAAGAGGGAAACTACAGATGTTCAATATCATTATCTTTCTCATCGGCGCAGGCATCATGTTCTATATGGCGTGGCGGAGCTGGTCGCGTCGGCGCAGGCTCATGACCCGGGGCGAAAAAGTAGAGGCCGCAGTGGCGGGCACAGTGCAGAGCCGGGACGGTAAAGCCTATCTGCTGGAATTTTCTACCGCAGGCGGCATCCACCATCTCCATTATCCCAAGTCCGCAAAGGGCAGAGAGCTGGCACAGGGCGCGGTCGTCACCCTTTATTATGACCCGGACGACCCCGCCGAGATGTACGTCGAGGGCGATAAGTCCGTTCTGGGCGCGGAAGTGCTGTACATCGTGCTGGGCATCGTGCTGCTGGTGCTGATGGCCGGCATCGTCCACTGAGAGGGGGAAAAGAAAGATGAAACTCGAACATTTTGGAATGGCAGAGCCGGGCGACTGCCGGGTGGTCTTTTCCGCGACGGCGGCAGAGCTGGAAGAAGCCGTGCAGGCTGTGAGAGCCGCCCCGGGGGCTGCGCAGGACGAAGATGACCTGCTGACGGCGGCGGTGAACCGGGCAATCCTGGAGGGCTTTTCGCCCTTGTTTGCTCAGCTGATGGCGGAGCATGGCTTGCAGCCTGTCACAGACCCCGATTTTGAGCTTCTGGCGGTGAACCGGGCCGAGGGATTCCGGGTGGGGGCGCAGTTCTTCTGTCTGCCGCCACTGGAGCTGGGGGGATACACCGGCTTTGTCCAGCCCATCCAGCCCCGGCCCATCCGGGAACTGACCATCGAGTTGGAGATCAACCGGAATCATGGCGACGAGGACCGTGCCGCCGACGCCGAGGGCAGGCGGGAACTCCGGGCCAGAGTGACGCAGGAGATCTACGCCCAGCGCTGCCAGCAGGCCCGCGCCGTGGCCGAACAGGCCCTCATCGCCCAGCTGGGCACACAGGTCACAGGCCCGCTGCCCAAGCAGCTCGTGGCGGGCAACTACTTTGCCGAACAGCGTCAGTTCAACCTGCGGATGCAGGCCAACGGCATCAACTTCGACCAGTATCTGAAGGTGCAGGGCCAGACCGTAGAGGAGTTCCGCGCATGGCTCCACACCGAGGCGGAGCGCAAGCTGCGCAGCCGGATGGGCCTGCTGCTGGTGGCGCAGCGAGAGCAGCTCTGGCCCACGGAGGCCGAGGTGGAGGAAGAACTGGCCCACTGGGACGACAAGCGGGACGGGGAGCACACCTTCCCCTCAAACGACCGCCGCCGCGCCGCGCAGCGCATCGCGTCCAGCAGGGCCGCTGCCTTCGTGCTGGCCCACTCCACCCTCACGCCGCCGCCCGCTGAGCCGACGGTGCTGAAGGCCGAAAGCTGAATCTCATCCTCCGGGAAAACCGCAGGGTGATAAAAGGCAGGGGAAGCCCGCCGGATGGAAAATGCATCCAGCGGGCTTCTTTGTTAAGAATCTGCGAAGTTTTTGCAAAGTTACCCTCGAAACGCTGGTTTCTTAAATAGCGTCGTGGTATGCTACTATCAAACTCACAGGGAACTGCAGGGCACTGCCGTTTCCGAGATCATAAGCTTTGGTCGTCCCGCTTCAGCCTGCCCGGCACGCCAGTGCCTCTCCCCGTGGGAGAGGTGGCTGCAAAGCAGACGGAGAGGGCGAGGAGGGAACCCCATGAAAGAAGTCAAGACCCCCAAAAAGCCGCTGGCCATCTATTACGCCATCGTGCTGCTGGTGCTGATGCTGCTCAACTTCGTGCTCGTGCCGTGGATGAACGAACGGCAGATCAAGGAAGTGGACTACGGCACCTTCATGTCCATGACCGAGGAGAAGGACATCGGCCGGGTGGATGTGGAATCCAACCAGATCCTTTTTACCGATAAAGACGAAACGCAGGTCTACAAGACGGGCCTCATGAACGACCCTGACCTGACCCAGCGCCTTTACGACGCGGGCGCACAGTTTTCCAGCGAGATCGTCGAGCAGGCCTCGCCGCTGATGAGCTTTCTGCTGAGCTTCGTGCTGCCCATCGTCCTCTTCGTCTGGCTGGGCAATGTTATGAACCGGAAGCTGATGGAGAAGGCCGGAGGCGCGAACTCGATGATGTTCGGCGGCGTGGGCAAGTCCAACGCCAAGGTCTATGTCCAGTCCACCCACGGCATCCGCTTCGCGGATGTGGCCGGCGAGGACGAGGCCAAAGAGAATCTGCAGGAGATCGTCGATTATCTGCACGACCCTAAGAAATACGAGGAGATCGGCGCTTCCATGCCCAAGGGCATCCTCCTCGTCGGCCCTCCGGGCACCGGCAAGACCATGCTGGCAAAAGCCGTGGCCGGTGAGTCCAATGTGCCCTTCTTCTCGATCTCCGGCTCGGAGTTCGTGGAGATGTTCGTGGGCATGGGAGCCTCCAAGGTGCGCGACCTGTTCAAGCAGGCGAAGGAAAAAGCACCCTGCATCGTCTTTATCGATGAGATCGACGCCATCGGCCAGAAGCGCAACAGCGGTCAGCTGGGCGGCAACGATGAGCGGGAGCAGACCCTGAACCAGCTGCTCACCGAGATGGACGGCTTTGAGGGCAACACCGGAGTCATCATCCTCGCGGCCACCAACCGCCCGGACTCCCTCGACCCCGCCCTGACCCGTCCGGGTCGCTTCGACCGCCGTGTGCCGGTCGAGCTGCCCGACCTCAAGGGCCGCGAGGAGATCCTGAAGGTCCATGCCAAGAAGGTGGCGCTTGCCCCCGGCATCGACTTCAACACCGTGGCCCGGATGGCCTCCGGCGCTTCCGGCGCAGAGCTGGCCAACATCGTCAACGAAGCCGCTCTGCGGGCTGTCCGCTCGGGCCGCAAGAGCGTGACGCAGGCTGACCTTGAGGAGAGCATCGAGGTGGTCATCGCAGGCTACCAGAAGAAGAACTCCATCCTCACCGACAAGGAAAAGTGCATCGTGGCCTACCATGAGGTCGGCCATGCGCTGGTGGCGGCGCTCCAGAGCCACTCCGCTCCCGTCCAGAAGATCACCATCATCCCCCGCACCTCGGGTGCGCTGGGTTATACCATGCAGGTCGAAGAGGGCAACCACTACCTCATGACCAAGGAAGAGCTGGAAAATAAGATCGCCACCCTCACCGGCGGTCGTGCCGCCGAGGAGGTGGCCTTCCAGTCGGTCACGACCGGTGCATCCAACGACATCGAGCAGGCCACCAAGCTGGCCCGCGCCATGCTCACCCGCTACGGCATGAGCAAGGAGTTCGACATGGTGGCCCTTGAGACGGTGAACAACCAGTATCTGGGCGGCGACACCTCGCTGGCCTGCTCGGCCCAGACCCAGAGGGAGATCGACCAGCGGGTCGTGGAGCTGGTGAAGGCCCAGCACGAAAAGGCCATCCGGATCCTGACCGACAACCGGGCCAAGCTCGACGAACTGGCAAAGTACCTCTACGAGAAGGAGACCATCACCGGCGACGAGTTCATGGCCATCCTCGAAGAAAAAGCCTCAGATGAAAAATAAAAGGAAAGCGCTGCAATAATCCGACCGCCGTATCCGTATTCATTACAGATACGGCGGTTTTCTGATGCGCCGTGTCGCAAATAAGATAGTAATTTGGGAAGATCCCTCCGTCAGCGCTGACAGAGAGGTCGTCCCCCTACAGGAGGATACGACATATGAGACTGAACAAGAACACTGCACGCCGTGCCGCTGCTGCGGCCGCTCTGCTGACCATGACCGCTGCAATGAGCGTGGGTGCTTTCGCTGCCGATGACACGGTCGTCGAGGGCTATCTGCCCCCGCAGGCCGAGAGCGTCATGACGCAGGGCGACATCGCCCTCCACTCCGACGTTCCGGTGGGGGAGGTAGACCCCAACTACGGCGGCTACGCCTCCCCGGTGGAGAATCCCATTCAGGGCAACGTCATGATGATCTCCGATGCAGCGGAGGAAAAGCACGAGGCCCGTTACACCGTCAAGGGTCTGCTGGGCAAGCAGGTGCTTTATACCGCCCGTCAGGAGGGCCAGGTGCTGACGCTGGACGCTCCGGATGACAATGCTACCTTCCGGGCCACCATCCTCGATATGCAGGCTCTGCTGGATCAGGGTGTGAGCACGCTGGTGTTCAAGACCGGCAAGACCTCCACCACCCTGAACCTGACCCTCCTGTGCGAGGGCCAGAAGTCCGGCACCAAAGTGACCCTGCGCCACCTCGGCAGCAGCGCCCGCCTCACCGTGGGCTTCCGCAGCCGCCGCGACCTCATCGTCGGTCGCTGAGCCGCAAACGAACCGTTTTCTCTCCTCTTTTCCATTGATACGAACAGCAAGAAGGCCCGCTGCATTCATCGCAGCGGGCCTTCTTGTGTGTTCAGATGGTATCGTCCGGGCCGCTCCCGCCCTGCTCCGAGGCATAGAGGAGCATCAGGTGGTTTGCACTGGCCTCCAGCTGGCTCTTGGCCTGACGGAGGTTCGCTTCCTCCGTCTCGTTCATCTTCTCGGGCTTATCCTTCCGCAGGCAGCGGCGGAGGTTCGCCACATCGGCTTTGATGCGGTTCTTCTCCTCCTTGTCCAGCTCCTTCTTGCACTTCGAGAGAGCTTCGTCTACCTTGTAGGCCAGCACCTCGGCCTGATTGTGGAGGTCGAGACGCTCCTTGCGGCGGCTGTCCTCGGCCTCGTAGGCGGCGGCGTCCGCCATGGCGCGCTGGATCTCATTCTCCGAGAGGTTGGTGCTGCCGGTGATGGTGATGTTCTGCTCCCGGCCCGTGCCGAGGTCCTTGGCCGACACCTTGACCACGCCGTTGACGTCGATGTCAAAGGTGACTTCGATCTGTGGTTTGGACGAGAAGCTGGCCCGGATGCCGTTCAGCTTGAACTTGCCGAGGCTCTTGTTGTCCCGGGCAAAATGCCGCTCGCCCTGCAGGACGTTGATCTCCACGCTGGTCTGCATGGGGCGGGCCGTGGTGAAGAGCTGGCTCTTGCGGGTGGGGATCATGCTGTTGCGGGTGATGAGGGGGGTGGCGACGCCGCCCAGCGTCTCGATGGAGAGGGTCAGAGGGGTGACGTCCATCAGCACGAGGCCCTGCGCCGCTGCACCGGTGGCACCGGCCAGCTTGCCGCCGCCCTGCAGCAGGCCGCCCTGTACGGCGGCACCCATCGCCACGCACTCGTCGGGGTTGAGGCTGTGGCTCGGCTCACAGCCCAGCAGCTCTTTTACCTGACGCTCAACGGCAGGCATCCGGGTGCTGCCGCCCACCAGAAGCACCTTGCCCAGCTGGGAGGCCGAGATGCCGGCGTCCCGCAGTGCGTTCTGCACAGGGGCCACGGTCCGGGCCAGCAGGTCGCCGGTCATCATTTCGAACTGGGGGCGGGAAAGGGTCAGGTCGAGGTGGTGGGGGCCGTCCTTGCCCACCGCGATGAAGGGGAGATTGAGCTGGGCCGAGAGGGCGCTGGACAGCTCCTTCTTGGCCTTTTCAGCCTCTTCCTTCAGGCGGCCCATGGCGGCGGGGTCGCGGGAGAGGTCGATGCGGTCAGATTTCTTGAACTCGGCCACCGCATACTCCACGATGCGCTGGTCGAAGTCGTCACCGCCCAGACGGGTATCGCCGCCGGTGGCCAGCACCGTGAAGGTGCCATCCTCGATCTCGATGATGGAGACATCGAAGGTGCCGCCGCCGAGGTCGTAGACCAGGATCTTCTGGGGTGCTTCGTTGTCGAGGCCGTAGGCCACGGCTGCGGCGGTCGGCTCGTTGATGATGCGCAGGACATTCAGGCCCGCGATGCGGCCCGCGTCCTGCGTGGCCTTGCGCTGGCTGTCGTCGAAGTAGGCCGGGACAGTGATGACGGCCTCCGTTACCGGCTCGCCCAGATAGCTTTCGGCGTCGCGGCGGATCTTGGTCAGGATCATGGCGCTGATCTCCTGCGGGGTCAGGTCCTTGCCGTCGATGTGGACGCGGTAGTCGCTGCCCATATGCCGCTTGATGCTGGACACCGTCCGTCCGGAGTTGGCGGCGAGCTGGCGCTTGGCCGCGCCGCCCACCAGCCGCTCGCCGTCCTTGGTAAACGCCACCACACTGGGGGTGGTGCGTTCGCCCTCTGCGTTGGTGATAACGACGGGTTTGCCGCCCTCCACCACGGCTACGCAGCTGTTGGTGGTGCCAAGGTCAATACCGATCACTTTGCTCATTCTGGTCGTCCTCTCTGTTTTTGCGACGCGCATATTTTCTCATAGGTATCATATCGGTTCCGTATGACGATTCCTTGGAGCATTTGTAAAGATTTTGTGTTTCAGCCCGACTCGTTCTCGAGTAGCTGGCGGATGACGCGCTCGGTCTCATCCAGCCAGCTCCGGGCCGTCTCGTCGCCCTCCTTTTGGCGGATGAGGAAGCCCTGTTTTGCCTCGGCCAGCTGGGCCAGCGCCTGCCTGCGGGAGATATACTGCGTCTCATACTGGGCCACCCGGAGGCAGACCTGCGGCACATAGGCGATGTCGGGGGTGGAGGCGCAGAGCTTCTGGGCCTTGCGGTAGGCCCGCAGGGCTGCGCCTACGCCCTTGCCCTGTACCATGGCGTCGTCGCCCAGCGCCACCCATGCGGCTACGTCTCCGGCATCGGCGGCTTTTTTCCAGAACTTCCGGGCCTGCGCGGGGCTTTTGCGGCAGCCTTTGCCCTCGTAGAGCAGTTCGCCCATCATGGCGAGACCCTCGGCGCAGCCCTCCTCGGCGGAGAGCTGATAGAAGTGCATCGCGTCGTCCCAGCGGCCCTCGGCCATGGCCCGGTTCCCGGCCCGCAGCTCCTCTTCGCCCGGCTCGCTGGTGTCGTGGCCGGCATGGAGCAGGCCGTTGAGGAGCGAACAGTCCAGCGTGGCCGAGCTTGTCCATGGGTCGATGACCACGCCGTCGATGCGGTCGGAGTCCAGCGCCGACTGCATGGCGGCAGACAGAAGCATTTCGGCCATAGGGCGGCTGGCGGTGCCCTTGTCGGCTTCCGCCGCCCGCACCGAGGTGAAGAGGGGCAGATAGCACCGGCCCTTCTGGGTGTGCAGGGTCCAGAACGGCAGGTCCTTGGCCTTCTCCGCCGGGACGGGGTGCTCGGCCCACGGGGCCGCGCCGTCCGGCTGGTCGGAGGAGGCTTCCAGCGGCACCAGCACCCGGGTGTCCAGCTCGAGGGCATAGTTGATGGCGTTCATCAGCGCCCAGAAGCTCTCCTCGTTCTGGCCCTTATAAAGCGCAGCCACTGCCCGTTCCACGGCGGGGCAGCCTGTGCCCAGCGGCCCATACTCCGGCAGCTTTTTGCGGTCTGCCGCGCCCACCGGGCGCAGCCGCAGCCGTGCTGCTCCATCCTTTGCCATAGCATCCACCATTCTTTCGTTTGAGATTCCTTTCCAGTATAGCAGGATTTTCCGTTTTTCTCAATCGGAAACATGGCATTCTGGTTTGGAATGCGCTATAATAAAAACTGTTTTGACTGAAATACATCAAAGAAAGGGAGAATCGAGCCTTGAATAAAATGCTTCGCTACCTCAGCGGCTATAAGCGCGAGAGCGTGCTTGCGCCGCTTTTCAAGATGCTGGAAGCCACCTTTGACCTGTTCGTGCCGCTTGTGATGGCCGACATCGTCAACGTGGGCATCGCGGCCCACGACTTCCGCTACATCCTCGTGCGGTGCGGCATCCTGCTCCTGCTGGCCTTCGTGGGCCTTGTCTGCAGCCTGACCGCCCAGTATTTCTCGGCCAAGGCCGCAGTGGGTTACTCCACCGGCCTGCGCCACGCGCTGTTTGAGCACATCCAGCGCCTGAGCTTCACCGAGATGGACACCATGGGCACCAGCACCCTCATCACCCGGATGACCAGCGATGTCAATCAGGTGCAGAGCGGCCTGAACCTCTTCCTCCGGCTGTTCCTGCGCAGTCCCTTCGTGGTGTTCGGCGCGATGGTCATGGCCTTTACGGTCAATTTCCGCGCCGCCCTCATCTTCGTGGTGGCCATCCCGCTGCTGAGCGTCGTGGTCTTCGGCGTCATGGTCATCACCCGACCCCTGTATAAGGCGGTGCAGGCGCGGCTCGACCGCGTGCTGGGCCTGACCCGCGAGAACCTCACCGGCGTCCGCGTCGTCCGCGCCTTCGACAAGGAGAAGACCGAGGTGGACCGCTTCGAGGACGCCAACGAGCTGCTGACGAAGATGCAGCTCCACGTCGGCCACATCTCCGCCCTGATGAACCCGCTGACCTATGTTATCATCAACCTTGCCATCGTGGCGCTGCTGTATGTGGGCAGCATCGAGATCAACATCGGGGGCATGGCCTCCGGCGACGTCATCGCGCTGGTCAACTATATGAACCAGATCTTGATCGAGCTGGTCAAGCTGGCCAACCTCATCGTGCAGGTGAGCAAGGCGCTGGCCTGTGCAGGCCGTGTGCAGGCCGTGCTGGACACCGAGCCGGGCATGGAGTTCCCGCAGGAGCCTGCTGGTGAAGTCCCGGCGGAAAAGGCCGGCGACGCCGTCCGCTTCGACCATGTGGGCCTGACCTATCAGGGCGCAGGCGCACCCAGCCTCTCCGACATCAGCTTCACGGCCAAGCGCGGCCAGACCATCGGCGTCATCGGCGGCACCGGCAGCGGCAAATCCAGCCTCATCAGCCTCATCCCCCGCTTCTACGACGCCACCGAGGGCAGCGTGGAGATCATGGGCCGCCCCGTCCGGCAGTACCCCCGGGCCGACCTGCGGGGCAGGGTGGCCGTGGTCATGCAGAAGGCCCAGCTCTTCGGCGGCACCATCCGCTCGAACCTGCTCTGGGGCAACCAGAACGCCTCCGAGGCAGACCTCTGGGCCGCGCTGGAGACGGCGCAGGCTGCGGAGTTCGTCCGGTCCAAGCCCCTCGGTCTCGATGAACCGGTGGAGCAGGGGGGACGAAACCTCTCCGGCGGCCAGAAGCAGCGCCTGACCATCGCCCGCGCCCTCGTGGGCAGGCCCGACATCCTCATCCTCGACGACAGCGCCAGTGCATTGGACTACGCCACCGATGCGGCCCTGCGCAAGGCGCTGGCCGCGCTGCCGGGTGCTCTGACTGTCTTCATCGTCAGCCAGCGTGCCGCCAGCCTGCAGCACGCAGACCAGATCATCGTGCTGGACGACGGCCATATGGTGGGCCTTGGCCGTCACGCCGAGCTGCTGGACAGCTGCCCGGTCTATCGTGAAATTTACGAGAGCCAGTTCAAGAAAGGGGATGCGCAGAAATGAGTGCAAAAGCAAAAAGCAGGCTGACCCCTGAGCAGCAGAAGGCCACCATGACCCGGGTGCTCCAGAAGATAAAGCCCTACGGATTTTTTGTGGGGTGCAGCCTCATCGTGGCGGCGGTGAGCGTCGCGGCCCAGCTGTATATCCCCATCCTCTGCGGCGACGCCATCGATATGATGCTGGGCAAGGGGGACGTGGACTTCGCGGGCGTGCTGCGCATCGTGTATGAGATCGTGGCTGTGGCCGTGACCGCCGCCTTTGCGCAGTGGCTGCTGAGCGTCTGCAACAACCGCATCACCTTCGCGGTCAGCCGCGACCTGCGAAACGCCGCCATGCGGAAGATCCAGACCCTGCCCCTCTCCTACCTCGACAGCCACCCCTCCGGCGACATCGTGAGCCGGATGGTGGCCGACGTGGATACCTTCGCCGACGGCCTGCTGATGGGCTTCACCCAGCTGTTCTCGGGCGTGCTGACCATCCTCGGCACCCTGCTGTTCATGCTGCGGCAGAACGTGCCCATCACGCTGGTGGTGGTCTGCATCACCCCCCTGAGCCTCGTGGTGGCCAGCTTCCTCGCCAAGCGCAGCTATGGCTACTTCCAGAGCCAGAGCACTGTCCGCGGCGAGCAGACCGCTCTCGTCAATGAGATGATCGAGGGCCAGAAGGTCGTGCAGGCCTTCGGCCATGAGGCCCAGAGCCTTGCGGCCTTCGATGAGGTGAATGGCCGCTTGCAGGACGTGAGCCTGAAGGCCATCTTCTTCTCCAGCCTGACCAACCCCGCCACCCGCTTCGTCAACAACATCGTCTACGCAGGCGTCGGCCTTGTGGGTGCGCTCTACGCGGTGGGCGGCGGCATCTCCATCGGCCAGCTGAGCATCTTCCTGAGCTACGCCAACCAGTACACCAAGCCCTTCAACGAGATCTCCGGCGTCGTGACCGAGCTGCAGAACGCTCTGGCCTGCGCGGCCCGGGTGTTTGAGTTGCTGGACGCCGAGGACCAGTGCCCCGAGGCGGAAAACGCTGTCCGCCTCGAGCCGGACGGCCACGTCCAGATCGAGGACGTCTCCTTCCGCTACCTGCCCGACCGCCCGCTCATCGAGGGGCTGTCTTTGGACGTCAGGCCCGGCCAGCGCATCGCCATCGTCGGCCCCACCGGCTGCGGCAAGACCACCCTCATCAACCTGCTCATGCGGTTCTATGACGTCAACGGCGGTGCCATCAAAGTTTCCGGCACCGACATCCGGGATGTGACCCGCGCCTCCCTGCGGGGCAGCTACGGCATGGTGCTGCAGGACACCTGGCTGCGGGCCGGTACGGTGCGGGAGAACATCGCCTACGGCAGGCCGGACGCCACCCTCGACGAGGTGGTGGCCGCAGCCAAGGCCGCCCACGCCGACAGCTTCATCCGCCGCCTGCCCGAGGGCTATGACACCGTCATCGCCGAGGACGGCGGCAACATCAGTCAGGGCCAGAAGCAGCTGCTCTGCATCGCCCGCGTGATGCTCTGCCTGCCCCCGATGCTGATCCTCGACGAGGCCACCTCCTCCATCGACACCCGCACCGAGGTGCGCATTCAGGCGGCCTTTGCCCGGATGATGCAGGGCCGCACCAGCTTCATCGTGGCACACCGCCTGTCCACCATCCGGGAGGCCGACGTCATCCTCGTGATGAAGGACGGCCACATCGTGGAGCAGGGCGACCACGACACGCTGCTGGCACAGGGCGGCTTCTACGCCAAGCTCTACAACAGCCAGTTCGAGGGCGTGGAGACCTGAGCGGGGAGAAACGCAAATTTTGGAAAATTTCACCGCCGCTCACATGAAATCGTTTCAGCTTCGTCATGAGGCAAACTTCTTGACAGGGGCGGCAGGTTTTGCTAAAATGAGGTCACTTTGAACAAAGCGCAAATGCGTTGACGGGGAAAAAACGATCTTCTTCTGCGTGCAGAGAGCCGCCGGGTGGTGCAAGGCGGTGCAGAGGGTTTCGGTTGCTGGCCCCTGAGCGGCAGGGCTGAAGCAGACAGTAGGCCCTGACGGAAGCCCACCGTTATCCGGGCAGCGATTCGCCCCAAAAAGCCGATCGTGCAGAGCGGCTGTGTGTTGAGCACAGCAAAGAGAGTGGTACCACGGGTGCCCTGTAACAGAAATTACAGGCTCTCGTCTCTCAGGGGATTTCGTCCTTTGAGAGACGGGAGCCTTTTCGTTTGTGGGAAACGTAAGTCAATAAGGAAGCTGGAGGAAAACAAAATGATGGACGCTACCAAATACGCACCGGGATATTACCCCGTGCCCGCCGGTTATGACAGCTGGGTCAAGAAGGACCACATCGAGAAAGCTCCCGCATGGTGCAGCGTGGACCTGCGGGACGGCAATCAGGCCCTGATCGTCCCCATGAGCCTTGAGGAAAAGCTGGAATTTTTCCAGATGCTGGTGAAGATCGGCTTCAAGGAGATCGAGGTGGGCTTCCCCGCCGCCAGCGAGACGGAGTACGAGTTCCTCCGCACCCTCATCGAGAAAAACATGATCCCCGAGGACGTCACCGTGCAGGTGCTGACCCAGTGCCGTGACCACATCATCCGCCGCACCTTCGAGGCGGTCAAGGGGGCGCCCCGGGCCGTCATCCACTTCTACAACTCTACTTCCGTTGCCCAGCGTGAGCAGGTGTTCCATAAGTCCAAGGAGGAGATCAAGCAGATCGCCGTGGACGGCGCAAAGCTGGTCAAGCAGCTGAGCGAGGAGTACGAGGGCAATTTCCTCTTCGAGTACAGCCCCGAGAGCTTCACGGGCACCGAGGTGGACTACGCCGTGGAGGTCTGCAATGCGGTGCTGGACATCATGCAGCCCACCCCCGACCGCCCCATGATCATCAACCTGCCGGTCACGGTGGAGATGAGTATGCCCCATGTCTACGCCAACCAGATCGAGTACTGCGACAAGCACCTGAAGTACCGCGACAGCGTCATCATCTCCACCCACCCCCACAACGACCGCGGCACCGGTGTGGCCTGCGCGGAGCTGGCGGTTCTGGCAGGCGCACAGCGGGTGGAGTGCTGCCTCTTCGGCAACGGCGAGCGGACCGGCAATGTGGACGCTGTGACCCTCGCTATGAATCTGTACAGCCACGGCGTAGACCCGAAGCTGGACTTCTCCGATATGCCTGCCATCTGCGCCACCTACGAGCGTGTCACCCGGATGCACATTTATGAGCGCACTCCCTATGCCGGTCAGCTGGTCTTTGCCGCCTTCTCGGGCAGCCATCAGGACGCCATCGCAAAGGGAATGGCCTACCGCAAGGAGAAGGGCGACCACCGCTGGACCTGCCCCTACATCCCGGTGGACCCCCACGACATCGGCCGCACCTACGACGCCGACGTCATCCGCATCAACAGCCAAAGCGGCAAGGGCGGCATCGGCTTCGTGCTGGAGCAGAACTACGGCTACAACCTGCCCGCCAAGATGCGGGAGGCGCTGGGCTACAAGGTCAAGAGCGTGTCCGACCACAGCCACAAGGAGCTGAGCGCAGGCGAGGTGCTCCACATCTTTGAGGAGGTCTTCCTCAACAAGACCAAGCCCCTGTCCGTCGTCGAGGCCCATTTCGCGCAGGTCAACGGCATTACCGCCACCGTCACGCTGGACATGAACGGCCAGCGCAAGGTCATCACCTCGGTGGGCAATGGCCGTCTGGATGCCGTGGCCAACGCCATCCAGAGCGCCACCGGTATGGAGTTCCATCTGGAAACGTATTCGGAGCACAGCCTTGACGAAGGCTCTACCTCCCGCGCAGCTTCCTATGTGGGCCTCGAGTGGGGCGACGGCACCGTCACATGGGGTGCGGGCACCGACACCGACATCATCGTCGCCGGTGTGCACGCGCTGGTGAGTGCCATCAATAATAAGTAACGAGAGTAAATAAGGGGCAGCTCTGTACAACCTCTCCGTCATTGCTTCGCAATGCCACCTCCCCTATCGAGGGGAGGCCTTGGCATTCCCCGCAAAGTAAGCGGTTTCGCCAGAGGCTCCCCTACTAGGGGAGCTGACGCCGCAGGCGGCTGAGAGGTTGGACAGAGGAGAGACTGACCATAGAGAACAAGCTACGATAAAAGGAGAGTACCATCATGGGAATGACCCAGACGCAGAAAATTCTGGCCGCACACGCGGGCCTCGCCGAGGTCAAGGCGGGCCAGCTCATCAACGCCAAGCTCGACATCGTGCTGGGCAACGACATCACCACACCGGTGGCCATCAACGAGTTCGAGAAGGCAGGCTTTGACGGCGTGTTCGACAAAGAGCACATCGCCATCGTTCTCGACCACTTCGTGCCCAACAAGGACATCAAGAGCGCGACCCAGTCCAAGCAGTGCCGCGAGTTTGCCAACAAGTACGACATCCTCAACTTCTATGATGTGGGCCAGATGGGCATCGAGCACGCGCTGCTGCCCGAAAAAGGCATCGTGACAGCGGGCGACTGCGTCATTGGCGCAGACAGCCATACCTGCACCTACGGTGCGCTGGGCGCTTTCTCCACCGGTGTCGGCTCCACCGATATGGCCGCCGGCATGGCCACCGGCATGGCATGGTTCAAGGTGCCGGCTGCCATCCGGTTCGTCCTGACCGGAACGCTGCCCCCGCGGGTGTCCGGCAAGGACCTCATCCTCCACATCATCGGCATGATCGGCGTGGACGGTGCGCTGTATAAGTCGATGGAGTTCACCGGCCCGGGCGTCGCTTCGCTGTCGATGGATGACCGCCTGAGCATCTGCAACATGGCCATCGAGGCGGGCGCAAAGAATGGCATCTTCCCGGTGGACGACGTGACCAAGGCCTACCTCAAGGGCCGCAGCCAGCGGGAGCCGGTGTTCTACGAGGCCGACCCGGACGCCGAGTACGAGAAGGTCATTGAGATCGACCTGTCGGCCCTCGAACCTACCGTCAGCTACCCTCATCTGCCCGAGAACACCCACCCCGCCAGCGAGGGAAAGGACATCAAGATCGATCAGGTGGTCATCGGCAGCTGCACCAATGGCCGCCTCGAGGATATGGAGGCCGCTTACAACATCCTGAAGGGCAAGCACATCGCAAAGGGCGTGCGCGGCATCATCATCCCCGCCACCATGGCTGTGTATAAGGAGTGCATCCTGCGCGGCTGGACGACGGCCTTCATCGACGCGGGCTGCATCGTCTCCACCCCCACCTGCGGCCCCTGCCTCGGCGGCTACATGGGCATCCTCGCCGAGGGCGAGCGCTGTGTCTCCACCACCAACCGCAACTTCGTGGGCCGTATGGGCCATGTTAAGAGCGAGGTGTATCTGGCATCGCCCGCTACCGCTGCCGCCAGCGCACTGACCGGCTATATCACCGACCCCCGCACGGTCTGAGAAAAGGAGAGTCACCCATGAACAACGCAAACGGTTCTGTTTTTAAATACCCGGACAACGTGGATACCGATGTCATCATCCCGGCCCGCTACCTGAACACCCAGAACGCCAAGGAGCTGGCCGCACACTGCATGGAGGACATCGACAAGGACTTCATCAACAAGGTGAAGGAGGGCGACATCATGGTGGGCGGCTGGAACTTCGGCTGCGGCTCCTCCCGTGAGCACGCGCCGCTGGCCATCAAGGCCGCAGGCATCTCGGTCGTCATCGCCAAGAGCTTTGCCCGCATCTTCTACCGCAACAGCATCAACATCGGCCTGCCCATCATGGAGTGCCCCGAGGCTGTGGACGCCATCGGTGCAGGGGACACCGTCAGCGTGAACTTCGACACCGGCGTCATCACCGATGAGACCACCGGCAAGACCTTTCAGGCCGAGCCTTTCCCGCCCTTCATCCAGAAGATCATCGCCGACGGCGGCTTGATGAAGTCGCTGACGAAAAAGTAAAGTTTTTGCTGCGGCGGCGCGGTTTCGCGGGGTTAAGTTTTCTTATGAACGGCTTCACGCGCTTGTGGCGCGGATTAAATCGCTCTTACGGTGGGGCTTAGTTCTCTTTTGCGTGCCAAAAGAGAACCAGAAAAGCCCCCGCTACTTTCGAGGCGCGGGAGGCACGAATCAAGGGCTGCTCGCCCTTGATAATCCCGAAGGAGTTGTCGAAACGGAAAAAAGCTAGCCGCTGCGCTAAACGCTTTTTTCTCGTTTCTCCG
>OHHN01000040.1_pt1 | contig 86074 bp, 61 predicted proteins | sample 1568131 | NCBI WGS metagenome assembly OHHN01 (sample SAMEA3879575, study PRJEB24766) | human gut metagenome | biome: human-associated habitat; feature: feces | place: USA | collected 1985/1987 | reverse complement strand
TGACAGAGCCATCTTCTTCAATAAACTGCGGCTCCAAAGCCAGAAGTTCCTGCATACGTTAAAGAAAGTTTGGAGAACCATTCAAAAAAATGATCTAAACAAAAGTGAAATGCGGTTATTTTGACATAACAACGCTACTTATATAGAGTGAAGCACTACTTATAAATAGTGGTGTCAGGAATTGAGATTTTGTGATACCAAAAAAGACACCCTCGCTTTTGATAGGAATCTCATGCAGGGATGTCCATATCTCAACGCGAAGGTGTCTTAATAACGAGGGTCATCTCATCACGGCTACGATCTCTTTTATGATGTTTAGTAGCTGATGAAATTGTTCTGGGGAAAGATCACGAGTAATCTGAGAGAAATACTGCAATGCGGCAGTATTCATATCAACTGTTGCGCTTTTATCTATGAAAAGGTCTTCTACGCTGATGTCCAGACCCTTGCAAATACGTTCCAGCGTGTTCAAGGTTGGATTCTGAACGCCGCGCTCAATATGCCCAACGTATGCGGCATTCATGTCACAACGTAAAGCAAAAAGTTCTAGGCTTAACCCCTCTTCTTTGCGGATCCTTTTGATCCGTTCTCCAACAAGGGATGCTAGTTCAGATTCAGGCTGATCTTTCGCTTTTTTCACAGAGAACACCTCATTTGCGGGCAATCATCAGATGCCACGGAACGTAAAGGTGAACTCCACAGGCTTGGTTACATCAGGAATATACTCCGGGTGGACATTGGCACCCCAGCTGTCATCACCGCCGACGCCCATCTGCTCGCCCATAGCACGGATGACCGTGTAATGGACCGGGGGCAGCTCGTAGGGATGCTTGGCACTCTCCATTTCATGGGGAGTGTAGGGCAGCGCAGAGAAGAACATGGGCTTTGCAGCATCTGCGGTAAACAGCAGCCCGCGACCCTTGCGGTCCACTACCTTTGCCCAGCGCACAGCGGTCTTTGCACCGCACTCCTGCGGCACAAGGTACTGTGCCATGTTGTCTGCGACCTTGTTCTGGTAAATGCCCAGCTTTGCACCATGCTGACGATCCCAGTAGGTCTCCGCAGGGCCGTTTCCGTACCACTCCACCGTGTCGTAGTCAGCGTCGATCTTGAACAGTACGCCGAACTCCGGCATTGCTGCAAGTCCTTCCACCGGGTCATAGTGCAGAGTGGTTTGGATGCGGCCATCACCGAACACACGGTACTGCAGGCTGCACTCTGCTGCGGGGCTGGTCTGGAGGTTATAGAGATAGGTCACGACCACGCTGTCGGCTTCCACCTCGCAGGTGGGGTTCTGGAGAATGGTGCCGCCATGAACAGACGGGATCTCCTTGCCGATGCCCTTGGCGGTAGCGTACAGGCTTGCCAGCTTCCACTGACCGCGGACGCCGCCCATGTTGTTGCCGCAGTCGTTGTCGGTGGGAGCGCGCCAGAAGTTGGGACGGGGGATCTCCTGAATCATCTCCTTGCCGGCATAGCGGTAGGAAGTCAGGCCGCCGTTCAGATCGGAGAACAAAACATCGAAATTCTCACCCCGGACACCGATGTTGTGTGTACCGTGCGTAACGGTAAACGGCGTGACCTTCTTGCTGGGAATGGAACGAACCACAGCGATCACACCCTGTCCAAAGGCGACTTCATGGCCCTTCTTTGCCCAGCTGGTGTCCTCCTTCAAACGGAAGCTGATGGTCACTGCATATTCACCGGGGAGCGCAGGGACCATAAACGGCAGCGGGAAGCTGGAACGCTCTTCGGGAGCAACATCAATATTGGATAGTTTCTGCTGCTGATACAGCTTTCCATCACGATGCAGCAGAGCAACGCAGTCGAAAGCATCCGTAGAGGTGAACAGGTTCTTGTTCCAGACTTCAAAGCCAGTGTTGTCGATGGAAACGGCGATGTTCTGATAGCAGAACTTGACCTCCTGCATCTTGGGAGAAGGAGCACGGTCACCACCGTAGGCAATGCCGTTTCCGCTGAAATTATAGTCGGTAGGACGCTCACCGAAGTCGCCGCCGTAGGCTTGGAACCACTTGCCGTAGCGGTCTTTTTTCCAGATGGACTGGTCGATGTAATCCCAGATAAAGCCGCCCTGATAGCCGCAGTCCTTCTGGTCGGCAAGTTCCGTGTACTTGTGCAAAGCACCGTTGGAGTTGCCCATAGCATGAGAATATTCGCACTCGATATAAGGCCGCTTATCGCCCTGTGCCAGATACTCTTTAATGTCCTTGACCGTGCTATACATATGGCTCTCGATATCGGTGGTTTCGAGGAAGCGGGGATCATTGACCACACCTTCGTAATGCACCAGACGGGTGTCATCAAAGCGGCGGACCATCTCTGCCATCTGGAGCAGGGTCTCACCACCAAACGATTCGTTGCCCAGAGACCAGATCAGAACAGCAGGATGGTTTTTGTCACGCTGGTAAGTGGAATTCATGCGGTCAAACAAGACAGCTTTCCACTCCGGCTTATCATTGGGCAAAACGCCCTCGATGCCGCGAATGCCCGCCTGATGAATGTCCCATGTGCCATGGGATTCCAGATTGTTCTCTGCGATCAGATACAGACCATACTCGTCGCACAGGTCGTACAGTGCATCCTGATTCTGGTAATGGCTGGTGCGGATGGCATTGATGTTGTTCTGCTTCATGGTGATGATATCCCGAAGCAGTTCCTCATGGGTGTGTACGCCCACAGCACGACCCGTAATGGAGCTGAACTCATGACGGTTGGCACCCTTGAACACGATGCGCTTGCCGTTGAGCAGCATCCGATTGTTCTTCAACTCGAACTTGCGGAAACCGATTTTCTGCCCGGTCACCTCTACCAGATGGCCTGCATCGTCCAGCAGCTCAATTTCCAGTTCATACAGAGCCGGATCCTCTGCACTCCACAGGTAGGGGTTCTCCACCGCATGGCTGAACAGAGCAGAGCCGCCGTTCAGTGCGATTTTTTCGGAGAACACTTCCAGTTCACTGCGGCGCAGGGTCAGACGGGCTGCGCCCTTACCCTCCACCTGCAATGCAACTTCCAGCGTGGAATGAGCGAAATCATCCCCGGCAAACAGCGTTTTGACGGATATATCTTCCAGATGCACGGTGGGGATGGCGTACAGCCACACGCTGCGGAAGATGCCGGAGAAGCGGAAGAAGTCCTGATCTTCGCACCAGCTGGAGGAAGTCCACTTGAACACCTGCACAGCAAGTTTGTTCACGCCCGGCTGGAGATAGGGAGTCAGATCGAATGCGTGTGCGGAGAAGCTGTCCTCGGTGTAACCCACATAAGACCCATTCAGCCAAAGAGCCATGCCGCTTTCCACACCCTCGAACTCGATGTGGACGGGCTTGCCCTGCATGGATTCCGGCAGCTCGAAGTATTTTACATAGCTTGCCACCGGATTGAACCGCTGCGGGATCTCACCCGGCTGTACTTCTTCACGGCCATCCCACGGATACTGAACATTCGCGTACTGGGGAATGTCGTAGCCCTCCATCTGGATGTGTGCCGGAACATGAATGTCATCCCAGCCGCTGCAATCGTAATCTGTCTTTTCAAAGCCGGGGATGGCACTGGTGTAGTTCTTTGCGTAGGCGAATTTCCAGATACCGTCCAGCTTCAGCGCCAAAGAAGAGGAGCCTGTCCGATATTCTTCGCGGGAAGCGTAAGTACGGAAACTCGCATGAGCATTCAGCACGTTTTCCTTGAAAAAGGTGGGGTCTTTTACTTTTGCAAAATCAAATGCAGCCATAGTATTTCCTCATTTACCTTTTATAATTTTATAATATTTCTCCAGCCTCCCCGGAGGAATCGCTGGATTCCTCCGGGGAACAGCAGATGAAGGAGAAATGATAATGGCTTGTTATCAGGCTGCTGCACGCAGCTTTTCATTTGCTTCTTCGACCTTCATACGAGAGAGAATGAAGGTGATGATGGCATCCAGAGCAAACGGAATCACAAGATACATGATCTTCAGCATCGAGATGCAGGATTCGGGCTGGACAGCCAGCGCACTATCGAAATGGCTTGCTGCCAGCAGCCAGCCGGTGATGGCAGTACCCAGACCGCCGCCCAGCTTCACACCGAGAGAAGTGCAGGAGTACATCGTGCCATCCACGCGCTTATGCTTCGTCAGCCAAGTGTACTCGGAGCAGGCTGCGATCACGGCGTTCATGTCGCCCTGCCAAGGACCCTGACCAAGAGCTGCGATTGCAGTAAAGAGCAGCATCAAGGTCACATTGCCGCTGCCCATGTAACCAGCTACAGCAACCAGTGCACGAGAAATCGTTGCCAGAGTATAGCTCATGACGTTCAGCTTGTACATTCCGCTCCATTTGGCAACCAGCGTCGGGGTGAATACCAGAGCGATGATCAGAGGAATATTGACTGCCCAAGAGAACACGCCAAACAGATTCTGGTTGCCGAGAATGTAGGTTGCATAGTAGGTGCCCATGCTGATCATGGCACCGTAGATCTGCTGCAAAATGTAGGTGACGCAAATCATCATATAATATTTGTTACCAGCAAGCAGCTTTGCAGCCTGAACCAGATTGTACTTTTCGTCCTGCTCGATTTCCTTTTTGTCGGTGGTATCCACCAATTCGCCTTCCGGCAGTTCCTTCACGGAGAAAACGGAGAGGGTGTTGACAAGCAGACCGATGATGGCGTAGATGATTGCAACAGTGCGCCAACCGGCAGCACCACCGCCCAATGCCGTAACAGCACCCAGCGTGATGGACTGGATGAGCAGGCTGGTGGCAAAGGCGAACATGAAACGCCAAGAACCCATCTCGACCTGTTCGGCACTGTTCTTCGTGACGAGAGCAGTCAGTGCAGAGTAAGCAATGTTGTTGGCAGTGTAGAATACAGCGTTCAGCAGAGTATATGCGATCAGGAACCATGCGTACTGTGCAAACTGTCCCAGATTGGTCGGGATGGCGAAAATTGCCACCAGCGTAATGGCACAGCCAATGTAGCCGTACAGCATCCAAGGACGGGCTTTGCCCATTTTGGAGTGCGTTTTGTCAATCAAAGAACCAAAGAAAATGTCCGTCACACCGTCCAGCAGTTTGGAAACTGCAATCAGAGTGCCGACAATACCGGGGTTCAGGCCAACGGTGTTGGTCAGATAGATCATGACGAAGGAGGACAAGAATGCATACACCACGTTGCCTGCAATATCGCCTGAACCATAGCCGACTTTATTATACCACTTTAGATAACGCTTCTCAGTCATTGTGCTTTCTCCCATCTTGCTTGTTTTGTGTGGGCGCGCCCAATCTGCTGCGCACTTCAGACTGGAATTCTCATTACGCAAGTTGCCCAAATCTCTTGCGTTTCGTCTGAAAATATTATAGAATCTAATGGAACGAAAAGATATAGACAAGATGGAACAAAATATGCACAAAATCAAAGAGTTTGTGATTTTTTGATAGAACATTTCCCAAATCACTGTAAAATCTCTGAAGATGAGGAGGACGCAGGGATGTATTTCAACTCAGGATATTTGAACAACTCCCGTTTGGATTTCAAAGACTACTCAAAGCCGCTGGTCGTATGCAGCTGCGGCACTTATCGCTTGAAAAAACGCCCTAAGCTACCTACTTTTTGGGCAAAGGGTCGCAGAGACTATCAAATCCTCTATGTGGCATCTGGTAAAGCACACTTCTGGTTCGATGGTGTTGAGGAAGTGGTGACTTCTGGACACATGGTGCTTTATCAGCCGAAAGAAATCCAGAAGTATGTCTACTATGTAGAAGATCATCCAGAGGTGTTCTGGATTCACTTTACAGGATATGATGTCAAAAACATCCTGAACTATCACGGAATACCATTGGACAAGCACGTTTTTTACAGCGGCACACTGCCGGATTACAAAATGCTGTTCCGAAAGATCATCCGTGAACTGCAGCAATGTGAATATGGCTATGAAGACTATATTGCTTCCCTCTTCAACATCATTCTGCTTTTAGTAAGCAGGCAACAGCAGGAAAGCGAGAAAACAACTACAAGCATCCCGGAAGAAATCGAAGCCGCCGTTGCCTACTTTAACGAGAATTATAATACAAAGGTCAGTGTGGACGATTACGCAGAATCGCTGCATATCAGTACGAACTGGTTTATCCGTAATTTTAAGCAGTACATGAAAATAAGCCCTGCACAATACATCCTGTCCCTTCGGATGGTAAATGCACAAAGCCTATTGGAGAACACCGAATACAATATTGGAGAAATTGCAGAGATCGTAGGGTATGATAACCCACTCTATTTTAGCCGGGTATTCAAGAAAGAGTATGGTGTCAGTCCGGCACAGTACCGAAAGAATCTGGAAGAATCTACTGAAAAATGAGAAAGATTCCTTATAAATAAGGAGAGTAGAACCCTGCCGATAAAAAATGCGATCCACAGCCAACAAGTCTACGACCCAACGGATGAATCCATCATGGCAGAGCAGGAACTTTGCATGGAGCGGCTGTATGATTATAACCACACCCGCCCTTCCGAACACGCAAAACGGGAGCAGCTTTTGAAAGAAATGCTTGCAGAGTGCGGCGCAGGCTGCTGGATTGAGCCGCCGTTTCACGCCAATTGGGGCGGAAAGCACGTTCACTTGAGCGATTATGTCTATGCCAACTTCGGGTTGACCTGCGTGGATGATACCCATATCTACATCGGGGAGCATACCATGATAGGTCCGAACTGTGTCCTTGCAACCGCAAACCACCCGATCCTGCCGGAACTGCGTGAGAAAGCATACCAGTACAATCTGCCCATCCGCATTGGACGCAACTGCTGGCTGGGTGCTGGCGTGATCGTGGTGCCGGGTGTTACCATTGGAGATAATACGGTGATCGGTGCGGGAAGCGTTGTGACAAAGGACATCCCTGCTAACGTAGGGACCATTTGCTTCTCAGTCGAACAATCTTCGGGTTGGTTCGACTGAGGAGTTTTTTTATTTTATCCGAAGCTTTTTAAACAACAGAGCCGCGGTCCTTTCGGGGGCTGCGGCTCTGTCTGCTTCTGTATCCTTATTTTCCCTCTGCGCGGAGGCGGGCGTCCTTGTCCAGCAGCGGCTTGAGGTACTGGCCGGTAAAGCTTTCCGGTACCTCTGCCACCTGCTCGGGTGTTCCCTCCGCCACGATGAGTCCGCCGGCGCTTCCGCCCTCGGGACCGAGGTCGATGATGTGGTCGGCGCACTTGATGAGGTCGAGGTTGTGTTCGATGACGATGACGGTATTGCCCGCATCCACCAGCTTCTGCAGCACCTCAATGAGGCGGTGGACATCCGCGATGTGGAGGCCCGTAGTCGGCTCGTCGAGAATATACACGGTCTTGCCGGTGCTGCGGCGGGCCAGCTCATTGGCCAGCTTGACGCGCTGGGCTTCGCCGCCCGAAAGGGTCGTGGCGCTCTGCCCCAGCGTGACATAGCCCAGCCCCACATCCAGCAGGGTCTGCAGTTTGCGGGCGATCTTCGGCTGATTGGCGAAGAAGACTACCGCCTCCTCCACTGTCATGTTCAGCACGTCGGAGATGGTCTTTTCCTTATATTTGACTTCCAGCGTCTCCCGGTTGTAACGTGCTCCCTTGCAGACCTCGCAGGGGACGTAGACATCAGGCAGGAAGTGCATCTCGATCTGGAGGATGCCGTTGCCCTCGCAGGCCTCGCAGCGGCCTCCCCGGACGTTAAAGCTGAACCGGCCCGGGCCATAGCCTCGCATCTTGGCGTCCTGTGTCTGCGAAAAGACGGTGCGGATGTCGTTGAAGACGCCGGTATAGGTGGCCGGGTTGGAGCGGGGTGTCCGGCCGATGGGCTGCTGGTCGATGCCGATGACCTTATCCACAAATTCGAGGCCCTCTACCCCATCGCATCTGCCTGCGCGGGAACGTGCGCCGTTCAGCTCACAGGCCAGCGTCTTATACAGGATCTCATTGATGAGGCTCGATTTGCCCGAGCCAGAGATGCCTGTCACGCAGATAAACTCTCCCAGCGGGAACTTCACATCAATATCCCGCAGATTGTTTTCCCGTGCCCCCCTCACCGTGAGGAAATTGCCATTGCCGGTGCGGCGGGTCTGGGGCACTGCAATGCGCTTGCGGCCGGAGAGATAGTCGCCGGTAATGCTGCGCTTGGCCTTGCAGATGTCCTTCACCGAGCCGGCAGCCACGATCTCACCGCCATGGACGCCTGCGCCGGGGCCGACGTCCACGATATAGTCCGCGCTGCGCATGGTATCTTCATCGTGCTCGACCACGATGACCGTGTTGCCGAGGTCGCGGAGATTTTTCAACGTAGCGATGAGCTTATCATTATCTCTCTGATGCAGGCCGATGGACGGCTCATCCAACACATAGAGCACACCGGAGAGCGCACTGCCGATCTGGGTCGTCAGGCGGATGCGCTGGCTCTCGCCACCGGACAGAGTGCCTGCCGCCCGGGCCAGCGTGAGGTAGTCGAGTCCCACGCTCTGCAAGAACTGCAGGCGATTCTTGATCTCCTTCATGATCTGGCCGCCGATCTGCTTCTGTTTTTCGGTCAGTTTTGGCTCATTGTCGGCGATGAACTTCAGCTCGTCCCGGATGGACAGCTCGCAGAAGTCGCTGATGTTCTTGTCTCCGATGGTCACAGCCAGCACCACCGGCTTGAGGCGTTTGCCGTGGCAGTCGGGGCACTCGACGCCTGACATAAAGCTGCCGATCTCCTCCTTCATCCACTCGCTGTTGGTCTCCCGGAAGCGGCGCTCAAGGTTCTCGACGATGCCCTCGAAGGTGTTGTAATAAACACCGCTGCCGAACTCGTTGGTGCGGTGCATCTCGATCTTTTCGCCGTTGGTGCCGTAGAGCAGGGCGTTGACGGCTTCAGTGCTCATATCCTTGATCGGCGTATCCAGCGTAAAGCCATACTTTTTGCCCAGACCCAGATAGTACATCTCCGACACAGAGCCTTCGGCGTAGTACCAGCCGCTGGCCTTGATGGCCCCTTCCCGGATGGAGAGATTCCGGTTGGGCAGGATGCGCTCTTCGTCCACCCGCATGAAGGTGCCGAGGCCGGTGCACTTTTCGCAGGCACCCAGCGGGTTGTTGAAGGAGAAGAGACGGGGCGACAGGTCGCTGATGGAGATGCCGTGCTCCGGACAGGCGAAATTCTGGCTGAAGGTCATGCACTCGCCGCCGATGACGTCCACCTCGGCCACGCCGCCGGTGAGGGCAAGGGCAGTCTCCAGCGAGTCCGCCAGACGGCCCCGGATGCCCTTGCGCAGGGCGAGGCGGTCCACCACCACCTCCACGGTGTGCTTGATGTTCTTTTCCAGCGTGATCTCCTCGTCAAGATCGTACAGGTTGCCGTCGATCTTCACGCGGGCATAGCCAGCGCGGCGGGCGGCTTCCAGCTCCTTCTGCTGGGTGCCCTTGCGCTGGCGGACGACGGGGGCGAGGATCTGAAACTTTGTCCCCTCTTCCAGCTTGAGGACGGCGTCCACCATCTCGTCCACGGTCTGCTGGCTGATGACCCGCCCGCAGACCGGACAGTGGGGCACGCCCACACGGGCGTACAGAAGGCGCAGGTAATCGTAGATCTCGGTCACAGTGCCCACCGTAGAACGGGGGTTGTGGCTGGTGGTCTTCTGGTCGATGGAAATGGCCGGTGACAGGCCGGTGATCTCGTCCACATCGGGCTTGTCCATCCGGCCAAGGAACATCCGGGCATAGCTGGACAGGCTCTCCACATAGCGGCGCTGGCCGTCGGCGTAGATGGTGTCGAAGGCGAGGCTCGATTTGCCCGAGCCGGACAGGCCGGTCATGACGATGAGCTTTTCCCTCGGGAGGGTCAGATTTACATTTTTCAGGTTGTGCTCCCGCGCACCCTTTATGACTATTTTATCGTTTGCCAAGGTACTTTCTCCCTCTTCTTTGTGTCTGTGCATGGTTCTTCTTCCGCTCTGTCTCTGCCGAGGAATCCACGGTGGGGTTCTCGCCCCGGCGCAGACGGTCGATCTGGTCGCGCAGGAAGGCCGCGTGCTCAAATTCCAGCAGCTTCGCCGCCTCCTTCATCTCCCGGGTCAGGCGGTCGATGGCGGCTTCCCGCTCCAGCTTGCCCATCCGCCGGGTGTTCATCTTGGCGTTCTCGGCCTTGTCGCTGATCTCGATGCTGTCCGGGATGGCCTTCACGATGGTCTTGGGCACGATGCCGTGCGCGGCGTTGTAGGCCATCTGGATGGCGCGGCGGCGCTCCGTCTCAGTGATGGCGCGGTCCATGCTGTCCGTCACCTCGTCGGCGTACATGATGACCAGACCTTCGGCGTTGCGGGCCGCACGGCCGATGGTCTGGATCAGGCTGGTCTCACTGCGGAGGAAGCCTTCTTTATCGGCGTCGAGGATGGCCACAAGGCTCACCTCGGGCAGGTCGAGGCCCTCACGCAGCAGGTTGATGCCCACCACCACGTCGATGGTGCCGAGGCGGAGGTCTTTGATGATCTCCATCCGCTCAAAGGTGTCCACCTCGTGATGCATATACTTGACCTTTATCCCCTGCTCGGTGAAGTAATCCGTCAGGTCCTCGGCCATCTTCTTGGTCAGGGTCGTGACAAGGACGCGCTCATGCCGCTGGATGCGGGCATTGATTTCGCCCAAGAGGTCTGTCACCTGCCCCTCCACCGGGCGTACCGAGATGAGCGGGTCGAGCAGACCGGTCGGCCGGATGACCTGCTGGGCCACCTGCGTGCTGTTCTGGCGCTCGTACTCGCCGGGGGTGGCCGAGACGAAGATCATCTGGTTGAGCTTGGATTCCACCTCTTCAAACTTGAGGGGGCGGTTGTCGAAGGCCGACGGCAGGCGGAAGCCGTACTCCACCAGCGTCTTTTTGCGGGCATAGTCCCCGCCGTACATAGCCCGCACCTGCGGCAGGGTGACATGGCTCTCGTCCACGAAAAGCAGAAAATCCTCCGGGAAATAGTCCAGCAGGGTCGTGGGCATACTGCCCGGCGCGCGGCCCGACAGGACAGCGGAGTAGTTCTCAATGCCCTTGCAGATGCCCACCTCGGTGAGCATCTCGATGTCGTAGTTCGTCCGCTGCTGGATGCGCTGGGCCTCGATGAGCTTGCCCTCCGAGGTGAACTGTTTTACCTGCGCGTCGCACTCTGCCCGGATCTTCTCGATGGCCGCAGCCTTTTTGTCGGCGCTGACGATATAGTGGCTGGCCGGGAAGATGGCAACGTGCTTCACCACGTTCTGTTTTGCGCCGGTGAGGGGATTGAATTCGGTGATGCGGTCGATCTCGTCGCCGAAAAATTCCACCCGGATGGCCAGCTCGTTCATATAGGCCAGATAGATGTCCACGATGTCCCCATGGACGCGGAATTTATTGCGGATAAAGTTGACGTCGTTCCGCTCATATTGCAGCGTCACCAGCTTCTCGCACAGCTCGTCCCGCTCCATCTGCATCCCGGGCCGCAGGCTGATGACCATGCTGCGGTAATCAATAGGGTCACCCAGAGAGTAGATGCAGGACACCGACGCCACGATGATGACATCCCGCCGCTCCGACAGCGCCGCCGTGGCCGAGTGGCGCAGACGGTCGATCTCGTCGTTGATGGCACTGTCCTTCTCGATATAGGTATCGGTGCTGGGGATATAGGCCTCCGGCTGGTAGTAGTCGTAGTAGGAGACGAAATACTCCACAGCATTGTCCGGGAAGAACGAGCGGAACTCGGTGCAGAGCTGAGCCGCCAGCGTCTTGTTATGGGCCAGCACCAGCGTGGGACGGTTGCACTGGGCGATGACATTCGCCATCGTGAAGGTCTTGCCGCTGCCGGTGACGCCCAGCAAGGTCTGGCAGCGGTCGCCCCGCTCTACCCCTTCCACCAGCTGGGCGATGGCCTGCGGCTGGTCGCCCGTGGGGGCGTAGGACGACACCAGATGGAATTTTTCCTCTGCCACAAAAAGCCCTCCTTTTTGAAACTACGATTAGTTGTATGTCGTAGCACTATTATACCACAATTATTTTATAATGTAAATCATTCTCTTCCATATGGGCGTAACATTGTGCCGGTCTCGAAGTCGTAGAAGGGCAGGCGGTTGGATTCCCGCATGGAAAAATACTCATTTTCCGCGATGATGATGTGGTCGCGCAGGCGTATCTTCACCAGCCCCAGCGCACGGACGATGTTTTCCGTGGCGGCAAGGTCTTCCCGGGAGGGCAGCGGCACACCGTTCGGGTGATTATGGCAGAGCACAACACTCTCCGTCCCGCCTCGGAGCGCCGCCGAGACGACATCCTTCACCTCCAGACCCACCATCCGGCTGTTCCCTTCTTTCAGCCAGCAGACCCCCTTTACCCGGCTGCGGCTGTCCAGCGAGAGGAGCAGGGCCTTCTCCTGCCTTGCCCCGGCGAAGCGGGGCTTCAGGTAAGTCACCAGCCGCTCGGTGGTCGTCAGCGCACCCTCGGTACTGGTGCGGTCGTGCTCATAGTATCGGCTCACCTCGGGCAGGAGATGCAGCATCCGGGCGCTGGCCGGGCCGATGCCCGCCACACTGCACAGCTCTTCTTCACTGGCCTCCAGCACCCCGGTAAAGCTACCGAACCGCTCCAGCAGCGCGTGGGCGATGCCGTTGGTGTCCCGGCGGGCGTTGGTGATGTAGAGCAGGTATTCCAGCGCTTCGTGGGGTGCGAGGCTTTCCAGCCCGTACTGTTCCACCCGGGTGCGCATCCGCTGTCGGTGTCCCTCGTGGCTTATGTTCTGTCCCGCCATAGCTGTGCTCCTTTGCATTGCAGTCGTTTCTTTTATAGTACCCCATTTTCAGCAAAAGACAAGAGCCGACCGAAAATATTCTGCGTTGACTTCATGAGAAGAGTAGATTATTATAAGGTAGAAGCAGCCCTCTCAGTCTCATCGCAGGCTCCTCTCCAGCTTCCCTTGTAGGGGGCTTCGGCAAAAAGACAAACGACATCTTTTCAGAAAACAAAAAAGGATATGCTTTTATGAAACAATACACTGCCACCGCCAACGACGAGGGCGTCCGCCTCTCCCGCTTTGTCCAGAGCGTGACCCGCGACTTCCCTACCAACCTCTTATACAAGAGCTTCCGCAACAAGCGCATCAAGGTCAACGGCAAAAAGGGTGCGCCCGAAGACCGTATCAAGGCCGGCGACCTCATCGAGCTGTACATCAACGACGAGTTCTTCCCGCCGGAGGGTGCAAAGCCGGCCCATAAGCCTGTCCCCAAGAAACAGCAGAACCAGCCCAAGGTGACGGTCATCTACGAGGATGAGAACATCGCCGTCCTCTACAAGCCCACCCACCTGCTCTGCCACAGCGACCGCACCGGCGACGCGAATCTCGTGGACGCATTTACCCAGTATCTGGCCCAAAAAGGCGAATACGACCCGCAGGGCGAGAACCGCTTCAAGCCCGGCATCTGCAACCGCCTCGACCGGGGCACCGAGGGCCTCGTCATCGCGGCCAAGAGCTACGCCGCCCTCCGGGACATGAACGAGATCATCCGCACCGACCTGCTCAAAAAAGAGTACTACACCATTACCGTGGGCATCCCCCAGAGCGGACGGTTCACCGCGTGGTGGGAGCACGACGAAAAGAACAACAAGGTGAGCATTCACGCCCACCAGTCACAGGACGAGCGCCGCAAGCAGATCATCACCGATGTGGATGTGCTGCGGACGGCAGGCCCCTTCGCCCTCTGCCGCATCGGCCTCATCACCGGCCGCACCCATCAGATCCGTGCCCATCTGGCCTATCTGGGCAAGCCGGTGCTGGGCGACATCAAATACGGCAACCGGAAGATGAACGAGCGCACCGGCACCAAGACGCAGGCCCTCTGCGCCGTCCGTATCAGCTTCCTCGACATCCCCGAGGAAAATACCCTCCACTACCTCTCCGGCAAGGTCATCAAACTGAAAGAGCCGCAGATCGTAAAGCAGTTCGACGCGCTGGATAAAAATAAGCAGGCCCCCGCCGAGGAGAAGTAAGATGGAAAAGGTCGATATTGACGCGCTATAAGGAGGCATTCTGATGTATCCTGACCGCAAGACCGCCGAGGCCCTTTTGACAAAGGCCGAGCCGCACAACCCCGGCTCGTGGGGCGACCACAGCCATAAATAAGCCTCTCCCCTCGTTTTGCATTGGAGGTATCATATCATGCGCAAGCCCCGCATCATCTTTTTCGACATCGACGGTACTCTCATCGACATGGAGAAAAAGCGCATCACCAAGCCGACTTTGGACGCTCTGCGCCGCTTACAGCAAAACGGCATCCTGCTGGCCATCGCCACCGGGCGTTCCCCGCTCATTGTGCCGAGATTCGACGGCGTGGAGTTCGACGTCTTTCTTACCTACAACGGCTCCTACTGCTACGACCGTCGCGGAGATATTTTTGCCAGCCCCATCCCGCCGCAGGATGTGCAGACCATCCTCAAAAATGCGGCTGCTCTGGGGCGGCCCGTTTCGGTCGCGGGCCGGACGCAGCTGCTCTCCAACGGCACGGACGACGATCTGACGGCTTATTATGCCATCGGCGGACGAGCGCCGGTCATTTCCGATAAGTTCGATGAAGTCTCCCGAGGTGAAGTCTTCCAGCTGTTGATGGGCTGCCGCGAGCGGGACTGGCCCGCCATCCTCAAGGGCACCACCGGCGCAAAGATCGCCGCGTGGTGGGACAGGGCCGTAGACATCATCCCCACCTCTGGCGGCAAGGGCGCAGGCATCCGGAAGGTACTGGCCCACTACGGCCTGACAAAGGAAGATGCGATGGCCTTCGGCGATGGGAACAACGATATAGAAATGTTTCAGGCCGTCGGCCACAGTGTGGCCATGGGCAACGCCTCCCCCGACCTGAAAGCCATTGCCAGCGAGGTCTGTCGTCCCTGTGCTGAGGATGGTATTTACCACTACTGCAAAGAAAATGGTTTGATTTAAGAAAACAAAAAGAGGCCGCTGTAAAAGCGGCCTCTTTTTTTGCTATTTACTTTTCGTCTCGTTCCGCCTTTTCGGCCTCCTGCTGCTGACGCAGCTTTTTGATGCGCTTTTTCTCGCTCTCAACACGAGGCCATGGCCACGAAAAGCCCTCGTTCTCTTTGCACCAGCGAGTGAGCGGATAGAACGCGAAAGCCAGCCCGAACAGATACAGCAGGACGTACAGCAGGCCTGAAAGCGTTACCAGTGCGTCCAGTGCACCGATGAGGGCCATGAGAAAGCCCGCCTTCAGGAAGAAAAGTCCGTTCTGACGGCAGTACTCGGGAAAATTTTCAGCCTTGACGGCCTGACGGCCCTGATCGCCCCAGACCCGGGGATTTTTCATGACCGAATACCCGTAAAAGACCAGCATCAGGCCACAGGTGAGTTGGAATCCAAAAAACATCTGCGTCGTTCCTCGCTTTATTCTGGTGTAATGGTCTCAGAAGACCGCTTAGTCGTCGTACTCGCCCAGCAGCGGCTTCATGAAGGGCAGGAAGTCCAGCGTTGCAAAGTAATCGCGGGGGGTCTCGGCGCGGCGGATGAGGCGGTGGGAGCCGTCCTCGCAGAGCAGGACTTCGGCGCTGCGCAGCTTGCCGTTGTAGTTGTAGCCCATCGCAGAGCCGTGGGCACCGGTGTCGTGGATATACACGATGTCGCCGATGTCGATCTTGGGCAGCATCCGGTCGATGGCAAACTTGTCGTTGTTCTCGCACAGGCCGCCCACTACGTCATACTTGTGGTCGCAGGGCGCATTCTCCTTGCCCAGCACCGTGATGTGATGGTAAGCGCCGTACATGGCGGGGCGCATCAGGTTGGCCGCACAGGCGTCCAGACCGATGTACTCCTTGTAGATGTGCTTCTCGTGGATGGCAGTTGCCACCAGCGCGCCGTAGGGGCCGGTGGTGAAGCGGCCCATCTCGGTGAAGATGGCGACATCGCCCATCCCGGCGGGGACCAGGATCTCCTCGAATTTCTTGCGGACACCCTCGCCGATGGCCATGATGTCGTTTTCAGTCTGCTCAGGACGGTACGGGATGCCCACGCCGCCGGACAGGTTGATGTAGGCGATGTGGACGCCGGTGGCCTTCTGGACGCGGACCGCCAGCTGGAACAGGATCGCAGCCAGCTCGGGGTAGTAGGCGTCCGAAATGGTGTTGGAAGCGAGGAAGGCGTGGATGCCGAAGTTCTTTGCTCCCTTTGCAGCCAGCTTCTTGTAGCTGTCGATCATCTGCTCCTCGGTCATGCCGTACTTGGCATCCCCGGGCTTGTCCATGACCTGAAAGCCCTCCTTGCTCTCGCCCAGCTGGAAGGTGCCGCCCGGATTGTAGCGGCAGAAGATGTTCTCCGGCACACCGGCTACCCGGTCGAGGAAGTCCACCATCGTGGCGTCGTCGAGGTTGATATAAGCGCCCAGCTCGTAGGCCTTCTTCATGTCCTCCACGGGGGTCTGGTTGGAGGAGAACATGATGTCGCTGCCGCTGAAGCCGCACACCTCACTGAGCATCAGCTCAGTCAGGGAGGAACAGTCCACGCCGCAGCCCTCTTCCTTCAGGATCTGGAGGATGACGGGGTTGGGCAGAGCCTTGACCGCGAAATACTCGCGGAAGCCCTTATTCCAGCTGAAGGCCTTGTTGATGCGGCGGGCGTTCTCCCGGATGCCTTTCTCGTCGTAGACGTGGAAGGGGGTGGGCACGTCCTGAATGATGTCCTGAGCCATCGACTCAGTCAAAAACGGTTTCTTTTCCATGATATACATCCCTCTCATATATTTTTACACGGCCGAATGCCGTGCAGCCAGCAGTTCACAGCTTGAGGTTCTCCCGGGTGGGGGTAAAGGTAGGCACCATCTTGGCCAGCTGGGCCACGACGTTGTCGTCGTTGTGCTCGGCGGCGGCAGACAGCTCCTGAAGCTGCTGATAGAACTCGCCAAGGTCGATGTTCCGGGGCGGAGCCACGAAGATCTTATTGTGGCCGGTACGGCGCATCTTGTCCTGTTCCTCGTCCATCATCAGCTCTTCGTAGAGCTTCTCGCCGGGGCGGAGACCCACGATCTTGATGTCCATATTCACGCCCGGCTCGTAGCCGTAGAAACGGATGAGCTGCTTTGCGAGATCCATGATCTTGACCGGCTCACCCATATCCAGCACATAGATGCTGCCGCTCTCGGCCAGTGCACCGGCCTGCAGCACCAGCTGCGCGGCCTCCGGGATGGTCATGAAATAGCGCTCGATGTTGGGGTCAGTCAGGGTGACGGGGCCGCCCTTTTTGATCTGCGCCTCGAACAGCGGGATGACGCTGCCGTGGCTGCCCAGCACGTTGCCGAAGCGGACGGCCACGCACTTCATGTCGGTGTTGTCCGCAAAGGTCTGGATGAGCATCTCGCACAGGCGCTTGGTGCAGCCCATAACGCTGGTGGGGTTGACAGCCTTATCGGTGGAAAGCTGCACCAGCCGCTCCACGCCGTGTTCGCTGGCGCTGACCAGCAGGTTCTTGGTGCCGAAGACGTTGTTCTTGACGGCCTCGGCGGGGCTGATCTCCATGAGCGGGACGTGCTTGTGGGCCGCGGCGTGGAACACCACCGTGGGGTGGTAGGTCTCAAAGACCTCGTCCAGACGGGCCTTGTCCCGGATGGAACCCACCAGCACCGTGATGGGCACATCGCGGCCATACTTCTGCTGCAGTTCCATCTGCAACTCGTAGGCGCAGTTCTCGTAAATATCGAAGATGAGCAGCTTCGCGGGTCTGAAGCGCATGACCTGACGGCAAAGCTCGCTGCCGATGCTGCCGCCGCCGCCCGTCACCAGCACGGTCTTGCCGGTGAGATAGCCCGATATCTGGGCCGTGTCCAGCGTGACCTCCTCACGGGAGAGGAAGTCGGCAGTATTCAGCTCTCGGAACGCCCCCTGCTGGGGTGAGCCTGCCCCCACAAGCTGGGGGTCGCTGAGCATCTGCACCGCACAGTGGGTAGAGACGCAGAGGTCGATGACATGGTTCAGGCGGCTGCCCCGCAAGGTCGGGATGGCAATGATGATGGTGTGGATGCTGTAGCGGGTGCACAGGTCGGGGATCTCCTCCAGCGTGCCCTTCACCGGGACGCCGTGGATGGTCTGGCCCAGCTTGGCGGGGTCATCGTCCACCGCCACCACCGGGTGGCCGTAGCTGCCGTTGCTCTTGCAGACGTTGATGGCCCACGCACCGGCCTCGCCCGCGCCCACGATCATCACAGGGCGGTTGGGGTCTTTGCTGGTATTGCCCCGCAGCTGCTCGCCCAGCGGGTGGTTCAGGAAGAGCCGCCATGCCAGACGGCTCCCGCCGACGAGCAGGAAGATGAGCACCGAAGCCATCGCGTTGGCCGAGTTGAAGAGCACGCCATGGATGAAGCAGCGGTTGACCAGATACACCACGACCGTCGGGGCAGCGATCATCCCAGCCAGACGGATGAGGTCCCGCTCTCCGGCGTATTTCCAGAGGATGGTGTAGAGCCTCCCGCCCAAGAAGCTGAGCAGATAGACCGCCACGATCCACGGCAGGTTCGCGTAGAGCAGGGCGCGGTTGTGAGGCCACCATGAGGCCTCGACCGCGCCGTCTGCGCGGAGCAGGAGCGCAAAATAAAAGCTGAAGGCTACGATGGCTGCGTCCAGCACCACCAAAAAGGCCCGGCGGGCCAGCACCTGCAGCATACTTGTTTTCTTTTCCTTCACAGAAAGTCCTCTTTTGCATCAGGGCCGGTGTCGGAGAGACGCCAGCCGCCGTTTTTTCGACCCAAGGGCCTATCGCCCCATCGTATCTGTATCATTATACTCGATTCTTCTCCCCATGTCCAGCGCTTTTGTGTCTTCTCTCCCCTGTCACCACGTCCCGCAGCTCCTCGCCGAGGCCCAGCGGCCATGCCGCCGCAAAGCAGACCAGCGTCATCCCCGCACCGCCCAGCGCCACCGCCGCCAGCTGCGCGGGCACTCCTCTCGCCAGCCATGGGGTCAGGAGCTTCCGCAGCGCCAGCCCCGCTCCGGCACCGGCCGTCCCCGCAAGACCCGGTGCCCCCAGCCACCGCCACAGTCGCAGCGGCAGGCCGCAGCTGGACAGCAGCCGCCCGGTGTTGGCGGCGCAGGTGTAGAGACTGGACAGCAGGATCACGAAGAGGAACCCTTTCATCCCGAACCGGGGCAGCAGGAGCACCACCCCCGCGATGCGGAGGCAGGAGTCCCACATACTGTACCGGAAGACGGCTTTCTGCTCTCCCATCCCCTTCATCGCGCCGTCCACCATGCTCTCGAGGTACATCAGCGGCATGGCCGGGCCGAGGATGACGAGATAGCTGCCCGCCTCCGCGCTGCCGTAGAGTGCCTCGGCCAGCGGCTGTCCCCACACCCAGAATGCTGCCCCCGCCAGCGCCGAAAAATAGCCTGTGAGCCGCAGCATCCGGTCGATGAGGACGGAGAGGCGCCTGCTCTGCCCCCGGAGATGGGCTTGGGTGATCTCGGGCATCAGGAGGACGGACAGACTCCCCAGCAGCCCGAAGGGAAAGGTCAGCAGGGGCAGGGCCATCCCTTTCAGGTTTCCGTACTGGGTCACAGCCTCGGCACGCCCGCCGGAGCATTGCAGATAGACCGCAAGACAGGCTGGGACCAACATATTCTCGGCGGTGTGGAGGGCACTGGCGAGACATCGCCCGCCCTCCACCGGCCAGAGGATGTCCCAGAGCCGCCGCCCCGGGTCATGGGGACGCTGTACAGGCTGTGAGCCGAAGCATCGGCGGGCCTCCCGGCAGTAGAACAGGGCCATCAGACCGGTGCTGACGGCCTCGCTGGCCGCCGTTGCGCCCAGCACTGCCGTACAGCGCTGCCCCGCATCCCATCCGAGAGCGTCGGCCCGGCCCAGCGCGGTCCAGACGATGCCGATGCGGACGGTCTGCTCAGCCAGCTGGCTCAGGACATTCGGCTCGACCCGCCGTCGGGCGATGAAAAAGCCCCGCAGCACCGACGACACCGCCATCCACGGCAGGCCCAGCGACGAGACGCGCAATGCCCCCGCCGCCCGGGCATCTCCCAGCCACCACCGTGCGGCGAGGCCGGCCAGACCGAACTGGGCCGCCAACGCCGTCACTCCCAGCCCGGCCCCCGCCAGCAGAAGACGGCGCAGCATCCCCCGGGCCTCGGCCGGGCTTCGGGCCAGCTCTTCGGCCATCAGGCGGGTGGCCGCCACCGATACGCCTGCCGTCGCCAGCGTGACGAAAAGCGAGTAGACCGCCAGCACCAGCTGATACAGCCCCATCCCCTCGCCGCCCAGCGCGTTCGCCAGCCAGATGCGCAGCCCCATCCCTGCCAGCCGGAGCAGGACATCTGCTCCGGTCATCAGGGCCGCGTTTTTCAGATAGCTCTTCCCCACTGCGCCCCCTCCCTTTCCTGCTCGTATCCTTTTATAGGTATGCACGCCGCTCTGGGAAATATGAGCGGCGGCGTGGGTTGTTTCTTTCCCAGTTTTATGATATGATATATATTGCATCTGGCGGAGCGTTTTCTGCCAGACAGGATCTAAGAATGCAAGGAGGAAGCGCACCCCGGCACCACGGCCGTGCGCAATGAGACAATGAGCGAAGAATGTACCCATGACTGCTCCAACTGCGGGGCAGCGTGTTCTTCCCGCAATGCTGCACCCCAGCATGACGCCCCCAACCCTAACAGCAGCGTCAAGAAGGTCATCGGCGTCGTGTCCGGCAAGGGCGGCGTCGGCAAGAGCATGACCAGCGCCCTGCTGGCCTGCGCCATGGCACGCCGCGGCTACCACTGCGGCATCCTCGACGCCGACATCACCGGCCCGTCCATCCCGAAGCTGTTCGGCATCCATGGCCGCGCCATGGCGGACGACAAGGGCTGCTGGCCCATCCAGAGCCGGATGGGCATCGACGTCATGAGCATCAACCTGCTGGTGGAGAACGAAGAGGACCCCGTCGTCTGGCGCGGCCCCGTCATCGCCGGTGCGGTCAAGCAGTTCTGGACCGATGTGGTCTGGAAGGACGTCGATTTCCTGTTCGTGGATATGCCTCCGGGAACGGGCGATGTGCCCCTGACCGTCTTCCAGAGCCTGCCTGTGGACGGCATCGTCGTCGTGGCAAGCCCGCAGGAGCTGGTGAGCATGATCGTCGCCAAGGCTGTGAACATGGCCGAGATGATGAAGGTGCCTATGCTGGGCATCGTCGAGAACATGAGCTACATCGTCTGCCCCGACTGCGGCAAGCACATCAATGTGTTCGGCGACAGCCATGTGGACGAGGTGGCCGCAAAGCATCACCTGCCCGTGCTGGCCAAGTGCCCCATCGACCCCCATCTGGCCGCACTGTCCGATGCCGGCATGATCGAGACCTACGGCGGACAGTTCCTCGGGGGTGCCGCTGACGCCTGCGAGAAGCTGCTGAAGTAAGACTTATCCCCCTGCACCGCCCTTCCCGGGCCGGTGCAGGGGGATTTTTATTCTTTCGCAAAATCAGGCGTTATCGCCGCTTTTTGAAGCACCCGTTCTTTTTTGTGAAGTATGTTCATCTTTTCCGTAGCTTTTTTGAAAGATTTTCCAGCTTTTGCAGGGCGGGCCATCTTGTAAATCGGCGGATAAAGCTTTATAATAACGAAGTGTGCTGAGGTTCGCTGTCCTCGCCGTGGAAACGGGAGAGCCAGAGCCTCATAATAGAGCTACACGATAGAGTTAAGGGAAAAGGAGTATCTTACTATGCTGACGAATGAATATCTGAAGCGTGTCTACGAGGGCCTCGAGAAGCGCAATGCCAACGAGCCTGAGTTCCTGCAGGCTGTCCATGAGGTGCTGGAGAGCATCCAGCCCGTCGTGGAGAAGCACCCCGAGTACGAGAAGGCCGGCCTCATCGAGCGTCTGGTCGAGCCGGAGCGCATCATCTCCTTCCGTGTGCCTTGGGTCGATGATCAGGGCAAGGTCCAGGTGAACCGCGGCTACCGCGTCCAGTTCAACAGCGCCATCGGCCCCTACAAGGGCGGCCTGCGCTTCCACCCCTCTGTCAATCAGGGCATCCTGAAGTTCCTCGGCTTTGAGCAGACCTTCAAGAACAGCCTGACCACCCTGCCCATGGGCGGCGGCAAGGGCGGCTCTGACTTCGACCCCCACGGCAAGAGCGACATGGAAGTCATGCGCTTCTGCCAGAGCTTCATGACCGAGCTGTACCGCCACATCGGCCAGTTCGTGGATTGCCCCGCCGGTGACATCGGCGTCGGCGGCCGCGAGGTCGGCTATATGTTCGGCCAGTACAAGCGCCTGACCAACAGTTTTCAGGGCGGTATGCTCACCGGCAAGGGCCTGACCTTCGGCGGCTCTCTGGCCCGTACCGAGGCCACCGGCTACGGCCTGTGCTACTTCACCGCTGAGGCTCTGAAGTGTATGCGCAACGACAGCTTCGAGGGCAAGACCGTGGTCATCTCCGGCTCCGGCAACGTCGCCATCTATGCCTGCGAGAAGGCCACCCAGCTGGGTGCCAAGGTCGTCACCATGTCCGACTCCAACGGCTATGTCTACGACCCCAACGGCATCGATCTGGCCTACGTCAAGGATCTGAAGGAAGTCCGCCGCGGCCGCATCAAGGAGTATGCTGAGACCCACAAGGATGCGACCTATGTTGCTGACTGCACCAAGGTCTGGACTGTCCCCTGCGACATCGCCCTGCCCTGCGCTACCCAGAACGAGATCAACAAGGAGTCCGCAGAGGCTCTGGTGAAGGGCGGCTGCACCGTGGTCTGCGAGGGCGCTAACATGCCCAGCACGCCCGAGGCCATCGAGGTCTACCTGTCCAACGGCGTCCTGTACGGACCCGCAAAGGCTTCCAACGCCGGCGGCGTGGCTACCTCCGGTCTGGAGATGAGCCAGAACTCCGAGCGTCTGAGCTGGACCTTCGAGGAGGTCGATGCAAAGCTGAAGGGCATCATGGAGGGCATCTTCCACGCTTCCTATGATGCTTCTGTGGCTGCCGGCTCCGAGGGCAACCTGATGGTCGGTGCAAACTGCGCCGGCTTCCTGAAGGTCGCTACCGCCATGATGGCTCAGGGCATCACCTACTAAGCTTTTTCCTGATCTGCAAGGGTCGCATCCGCGAGGGTGCGGCTTTTTTTGGTTTGCCCCGCCTGCCTGCATAACCGTCTGCCGCCCCGCTCATACTCCTTTCATCAAACGAAAAGAGGTTTTTGCATGGACGAAATGATGTTCTGTTATCAATGCGAGCAGGCGGCAAACTGCACGGCCTGCACCGGAAAAGCGGGTGTCTGCGGCAAATCAGCCGAGACAGCCGACGCGCAGGACAAGCTCACCGGGGCACTCATCGGCTTTGCCACCCTGCTGCTGGACATCGGCAGACCCATCCGGCCCCCGCAGGCACTCCTGCTGACGGAAGGATTGTTCACCACCATCACCAATGTTGATTTCGACCCCCAGACGGTGGCGCAGCTGACCGATAAGGTCTGGAAGGCCAAGCAGGAAGCCTTTGCCTCGGCCAGCCCTGCACCTGCACCAGTGTCCGACTACGATATGCAGAAGCTGTGGCAGGAGCCGGACCCCGACCGGAAGAGCCTGTGCTCCTTTGTCCTCTTTGGGCTGCGCGGCATGGCAGCTTACTCCTACCACGCGCGGGTGCTGGGCTATACCGATGGCGAGATCGACCTGTTTTTCTGCACGGCGCTGCGGGCCATCGCACAGGAGCGGGACAAGGACAAGCTCTTCCAGCTGGTGGAGAACACCGGGCGGATGGCCTACCGGGTCATGGCTGAGCTGGACAAGGCCAACACCGGCGCGTTTGGCGACCCGGAGCCGGTGGAGGTGTCCCTGACCATCGAGAAAGGGCCTTTCATCGTCATCTCCGGCCACGACCTCTACGACGCCAAGTGCCTGTTGGAGCAGACCGATGGCAAGGGCATCAATGTCTACACCCACTCCGAGATGCTGCCTGCCCACGGCTACCCGGAGCTGAAAAAGCGCTTTCCTCATCTGAAAGGCAACTTTGGCACCGCATGGCAGAACCAGCAGCGGGAGTTTGAGGACATCCCTGCACCGGTGCTCTTCACCACCAACTGCATCATGCCCCTCCGGCCCAGCTATGCCGACCGGGTATTCACCACCTCTGTCGTCTCCTATCCCGGCGTCACCCACATCGGGGAGGACCGGGATTTTTCGCCGGTCATTGCCAAGGCGCTTGAGCTGGGCGGCTACCCAGAGGACACCCTTATCCCGGGCATGAACGGCGGCAGTGTGGTCGCCACCGGCTTTGCCCACCATGCCGTATTGAGCCATGCGGAGGAGATCGTCCAAGCCGTCCACGAGGGTGCCATCCGGCACTTTTTCCTCATCGGCGGCTGCGACGGCACCCGCCGGTACTACACGGATTTTGCCAAGCTGACCCCGCCCGACACCGTCATCCTGACGCTGGCCTGCGGCAAGTTCCGGCTCAACGACCTGCCGCTGGGTACGGTGGCGGGTCTGCCCCGCATCCTCGACGTGGGCCAGTGCAACGACGCCTACAGTGCCATCCGGATCGCGCTGGGTCTGGCCGAAGCTTTTGACTGCTCGGTCAACGAGCTGCCCCTCTCCATCATCCTCTGCTGGTTCGAGCAGAAGGCGGTCTGTGTGCTGATGGCCCTGCTGGCGCTGGGCATCCGGGGCATCCGTCTCGGCCCCACCCTGCCCGCCTTCCTCTCCCCCGGGGTGGCCGCTGTTTTGCAGGAGAAGTATGACCTCCGGCCCATCACCACGCCGGAGGACGATCTTGCCGCCTGTCTGGGCCGGCACTGAGCCGGAAAAGGCATACTATTTCCTACTCTGCGTGTCTGTTTTTCACAAGAAGAACCGCCGTCGTGTACCCAGCTTTGGTGCAGCTGTCACTTGAATCTATTTCAGCACCTTTGTATAATAGTGTTGTTATCCGGAACAAGGGCGTTCCAGATGTGTCTTTGCCGACCCATCTGGGACGCCTTTTCTTTTCATCGGCACAGAGGGACGCTGCGGATTGTGCCGCAGCACTGCCAGGATAAGCCTCCGGAAAATCGAAAAAAGGATGGGAAAGTCTATGGAAAATTTCACGGAGCAAAAACGACCACTCGGTCTGTATGACCCCCAGTTCGAGCACGATGCCTGCGGCATCGGCGCGGTGGTGGACATCAAGGGCCGCAAGAGCCACCAGACCGTCAGCGATGCACTGTCCATCGTGGAGCGCCTTGAGCACCGCGCCGGCAAGGACGCCGAGGGCAAGACCGGCGACGGCGTCGGCATCATGCTGCAGATCAGCCACCGCTTCTTCACGAAGGTAGCCGACGAGCTGAACATCAGCCTCGGAAACGAGCGCGAATACGGCGTTGGTATGTTCTTCTTCCCCCAGAACGAGCATCTGCGGGCGCAGGCCATGAAGCTGTTCGAGCTTGTGACCCGCAAAGAGGGCCTTGAGTTTCTGGCATGGCGCGCCGTGCCCGTAGACCCCGACGCCGTGGGTCAGAAAGCCCGTGACTGTATGCCCTCCATCTGGCAGTGCTTCATCAAAAAGCCCGCCAAGGTGAGCAAGGGCATCGACTTCGACCGCAAGCTCTACATCGTCCGCCGGGTCTTTGAGCAGGCCAGCAACGGCACCTATGTGCCCAGCCTGTCCAGCCGCACCATCGTGTACAAGGGAATGTTCCTCGTCCACGACCTGCGCCTGTTCTACCTCGACTTGCAGGATGAGGATTACGAGTCCGCCATCGGCATGGTGCACAGCCGTTTCTCCACCAACACCAACCCCAGCTGGATGCGCGCCCACCCCAACCGCTTCATCCTCCACAACGGTGAGATCAACACCATCAAGGGCAACACCGACGCCATGCTGGCCCGCGAGGAGACCATCTCCTCCCCCATCATGAAGGAGGACATGAACAAGATCCTGCCCATCATCAACACCTCCGGCTCGGACTCTGCCATGCTGGACAACGCCCTCGAGTTCATGGTGATGAACGGCATGGATCTGCCGCTGGCCGTCATGATCACGATCCCCGAGCCGTGGGAGAACAACAAGAACATCAGCCAGAAAAAGCGGGATTTCTACCAGTATTACGCCACCATGCTGGAGCCGTGGGACGGCCCGGCGGCCATCCTCTTCTCCGACGGTGACGTGGTGGGTGCGGTGCTGGACCGCAACGGCCTGCGTCCCAGCCGGTACTACATCACCAAGGATGGCCGGATGATCCTTTCCTCCGAGGTGGGCGTGCTGCCCTGTGAGCCGGAGAACATTCTGGTGAAGGATCGTCTCCGCCCCGGCAAGATGCTGCTGGTGGACACCCTCAAGGGCGAGGTCGTGGACGACGAAAAGCTGAAGGAGTACTACGCCAGCCGCGAACCTTACGGCGAGTGGATCGACCGCAACCTCGTCCAGCTGAAAGACCTCAAGATCCCCAATGTCAAGACCCCCAGCTATACCGGCGACGACCTGCTGCGTCTGCAGAAGGTGTTCGGCTACAAGTACGAGGACATCAGCACCCTCATCCTGCCGATGGCGCGTCAGGGCGCAGAGCCTTCCGGCGCAATGGGCACCGATACCCCGCTGGCCGTCCTCAGCGGCCAGCACCCCCCGCTCTTCAACTACTTCAAGCAGCGGTTCGCACAGGTGACGAACCCGCCCATCGACGCCATCCGTGAGAAGGTCGTCACCTCCACCAGCGTCTATGTGGGCGCACACGGCAATCTGCTGGAGGATAAGCCCGAGAACTGCAAGGTGCTCAAGGTCCACAACCCCATCCTCACCTCCACCGACCTTCTCCGCATCAAGTACATGAATGTGCCGGGCTTCAAGGTGTCCACGGTCTCCATCAACTACTACAAGAACACCAGCCTCGAAAAAGCCATCGACCGCGTCTTCCTCGAGGTGGACCGCGCCTACAAAGAGGGCGCGAACATCATCATCCTGTCCGACCGGGACATCGACGAGTACCATGTCGCCATCCCCAGCCTGCTGGCGGTGTCGGCTGTGTCCCAGTACCTCATCCGCACCAAGAAGAGCACCGCACTGGCCCTCATCCTCGAGAGCGCCGAGCCGCACGAGGTGCACCACTTCGCCGCCCTGCTGGGCTATGGTGCCTGCGCCGTCAACCCCTATCTGGCCCATGAGACCATCGGCCAGCTCATCGACGACGGCCTGCTGGACAAGGACTATTACGCCGCCGTGGACGACTACAACAAGGCTGTGCTGGGCGGCATCGTGAAGATCGCCTCCAAGATGGGCATTTCCACCATCCAGAGCTACCAGAGCAGCCAGATCTTTGAGGCCGTCGGCATCTCCAAGGATGTCATCGACAAGTACTTCACCGGCACGGTCAGCCGCGTGGGCGGCATCGGCCTCGAGGACATTCAGGCAGACGTGGAGGCCCTCCACAACGCCGCCTTCGACCCGCTGGGCCTCGACATCAATATGCAGCTGGAGGACGGCGGTGCCCACAAATTCCGCAGCGGCAAGGAAGAGCACCTGTTCAACCCTCAGACCATCCACCTGTTCCAGAAGGCCTGCTTCACCGGCGACTACGACACCTTCAAGCAGTTCACCCACACTGTGGACAACATGGGCAGGAACGGCATCCATCTGCGCAGCCTGCTGGACTTCAACTACGCCCCCGATGGCGGCATCCCGCTGGACGAGGTGGAGCCGGTCAGCTCCATCGTCAAGCGGTTCAAGGCTGCAGCCATGAGCTACGGCGCACTGAGCAGCGAGGCCCACAAGACCATCGCCATCGCCCTGAACCGCCTCGGCGGCCGGAGCAACACCGGCGAGGGCGGCGAGCCGGAAGAGCGCTATCACAGCGAGAGCAACTCCAAGATCAAGCAGGTGGCCTCTGCCCGCTTTGGCGTCACCAGCAAATACCTCGTCTCCGCCGAGGAGATCCAGATCAAGCTGGCACAGGGCGCAAAGCCCGGCGAGGGCGGCAACCTGCCCGGCGCGAAGGTGTATCCGTGGATCGCCAAGACCCGCCACAGCACCACCGGCGTGGGCCTCATCTCTCCCCCGCCCCACCACGACATCTACTCCATCGAGGACCTTGCAGAGCTGATCTATGACCTCAAAAACGCCAACCGTCACGCAAACATCAACGTCAAGCTGGTGAGCGAGGCCGGTGTCGGTACCATCGCAGCCGGTGTGGCCAAGGGCGGCGCACAGGTCATCCTCGTCTCGGGCTATGACGGCGGCACCGGCGCTGCGCCCCGCAACTCCATCAAGGACGCTGGTCTGCCTTGGGAGCTGGGCATCGCCGAGACCCACCAGACCCTGATCCTGAACGGCCTGCGCACCCGCGTGCGCATCGAGAGTGACTCCAAGCTCCTCTCCGGCCGGGATGTCGCCATCAGCTGTATGCTGGGTGCGGAGGAATTCGGCTTCGGCACCTCCCTGCTGATGACCATGGGCTGCGTGATGATGCGTGTCTGCAACCTCGACACCTGCCCCATGGGCATCTGCACCCAGAACCCCGAGCTGCGCAAGCATTTCCGCGGCAAGCCCGAATACATCATCAACTACCTGACCTTCGTGGCGCAGGAGCTGCGGGAGTACATGGCAAAGCTGGGCATCCGCACCATCGACGAGCTGGTGGGCCGCACCGACCTGCTCCACGTCAAGCCCGCCCCTGCCGGAAGCCGTCTGGCCAAGATGGACCTCGACTGCATCCTGCACAACCCTGCCATCGTCAACAGCAATGTCCACTTCCAGAAAGAGGATACCTATGACTTCCATCTGGAAGACACGCTGGACATGAAGGTGCTGATGAAGAAGTTCAAGCTGTCCAGCAAGACCCCCCAGAGCGTCAAGCTGGAGGTCTCCAACACCGACCGCGCCTTTGGTGCTATCTTCGGCAGTGAGATCACCCGCAAGTATGGCGGCGATCTGCCGGATGACGTCTACACCGTCCACTGCACCGGCGCAGGCGGCCAGAGCTTCGGCGCGTTCATCCCCAAGGGCCTGACCCTTGAGCTGACCGGCGACTGCAACGACTACATGGGCAAGGGTCTGTCCGGCGGCAAGCTCATCGTCCGCCCGCCCGAGGGCATCACCTTCAAGCCCGAGGACAACATCATCATCGGCAACGTGGCCCTCTACGGTGCCACCAGCGGCAAGACCTTCGTCTCCGGCGTGGCCGGTGAGCGCTTCTGTGTCCGCAACTCGGGCGCTGTGGCCGTCGTCGAGGGCGTGGGCGACCACGGCTGCGAGTACATGACCGGCGGCACCGTCGTCGTTCTGGGTCATACCGGCAAGAACTTCGCGGCCGGCATGACCGGCGGCATCGCCTATGTGCTGGACGAGAACTGGGACTTCTACCAGCGGGTGAACAAGGAAACCGTCAGCCTCGAGCCGGTGGAGCACAAATACGATGTCGCCACCCTGAAGGAGCTGATCCGGGAGCACGTCGAGCTGACCGGCTCGCCCCGCGGCAAGGAGATCCTGGACAACTTCAGCGAGTTCCTGCCCAAGTTCAAGAAAGTTCTCCCCTACGACTACGACCATATGCTGCGGGTCATCGCCTCCATGGAGGAGCGGGGTCTCGACGGCGAGCAGGCGCAGATCGAAGCATTCTACGCCGTGCAGAAGAAGAAGTAAGGAGGGGAACATCATGGCAAAACTCACTGGTTTTATGGATTACGCGCGCAAGACCAGCACGGATGTTCCGCCGCTGGAGCGCATCGAGAATTTCAACGAATTTCACATCTGGCTCTCCCGGGAGGAGCAGCAGACGCAGGCGGCACGCTGCATGGACTGCGGCGTCCCCTTCTGTCAGGCCGGCATGATGATCGGCGGCATGGCCTCCGGCTGCCCCCTGAACAACCTCATCCCGGAGTGGAACGACCTCGTATATCAGGGCAAGTGGGAGCTGGCGCTCCGCCGTCTGCGGGCCACCAATCGTTTCCCGGAGTTCACGAGCCGGGTCTGCCCGGCCCTCTGCGAAGCCGCCTGCACCTGCGGCGATGTGACCGGCAGCAGCGTCACCGTCCGGGAGAACGAGCACGCCATCGTAGAGACGGGCTACGCCAAGGGCTGGCTCCACGCCGCCCCGCCCCCGGCCCGCACCGGCAAGAGCGTGGCCGTCATCGGCAGCGGCCCCTCGGGCCTGTCGGTGGCCGAGTACCTCAACATCCGCGGCCACGCCGTCACCGTTTTTGAGCGGGCCGACCGGGTGGGCGGTCTGCTGATGTACGGCATCCCCAACATGAAGCTGGACAAATCCGTCATCGACCGCCGCATCAAGATCATGCAGGCCGAAGGCGTGGAGTTCCGCACCAACATGGACGTGGGCGGGGCCGTGGATGCCGCCGAGCTGCTCAAGAGCTACGACGCCATCGTCCTCTGCTGCGGCGCAAAGAAGGCCCGGGACCTGAACGTCCCCGGCCGGGATGCCAAGGGCGTCCATCTCGCGGTGGACTACCTCACCAGCGTGACCAAGAGCCTGCTGGACAGCAGCTTTGCCGACGGCAAGGCCATCAGCGCCGCAGGTAAGAATGTCCTCGTCATCGGCGGCGGCGACACCGGCAACGACTGTCAGGGCACGGCCCTGCGGCAGGGCTGCACCGACCTGATGGCGCTGGAGATGATGCCCCAGCCCCCGAAGGAACGTGCGGCGAACAATCCGTGGCCCGAGTGGCCCCGGGTGCTGAAGGTGGACTACGGCCAGACCGAGTGCCTCGCCAAGTTCGGCAAGGACCCCCGCGTTTACCAGACCACCGTGAAGGAGTTCCTGAAGGACGAGGCCGGAAATCTGACCGGCGCGGTCATCTCCTATCTGAAGCCCCAGCGCGACCCCGACACCGGTCGCACCAGCATGGTGCCCACCGGCGAGGAGTTCACCTACGACTGCCAGCTGGCTTTCATCGCCGCCGGTTTCGTGGGCTGTGAGGACTATGTCGCTGAGGCATTCGGCGTGGAGCGGAACGCCCAGGGCAATGTGGCCGACCAGAGCTTCCGCACCAACGTGGATAAAGTCTTCGTCTGCGGCGATATGCGCCGGGGCCAGAGCCTCGTCGTCTGGGGCCTGCGAGAGGGCCGCGACTGTGCCGCCGAGGTAGACCGCTATCTGATGGGTTACACCAACCTGTGACCCCCCTACTTCTGACATTCTCTTTCCTATCCTAAACAGAAACGGGAGCTTTCCTTTGCGGGAGGCTCCCGTTTCTGTTTCTCCGGTTTCCTGATTTCACAAAACTTTCACAGTCAGTGTGTTCTATCTGCTTGCAAAAGATACCCCTAAGTGGTAAAATCAAGTCATTGGGAGGCTTACCCCCACAGGGTACGTCCTCCTGCATTGAACTACCCGGAAAGGAGCTATCTGCTATGACTGATGCTGAAAAGAAGCCCTGCTGCGCCGCTGCGCCTGCCGAAAAGGACACTGCCCCCTCCTGCTGCCGCCACAAGGACCGCACTCCCGAGGAGTACCGTGCCCTCGTCAACCGACTGAGCCGCATCGAGGGTCAGGTGCGCGGGATCCGCGCAATGGTGGAAAAGGATGTTTACTGCACCGATATTCTGGTGCAGGTGGCGGCGGTGAACGCTGCACTGAACGGCTTTTCGAAGGAGCTGCTGGGCCAGCACGTCCGCACCTGTGTGGCTGACGACCTGCGGAATGGCAGCAGTGAAAAACTGGACGAGCTGCTGATCCTGCTGCCCAAACTCATGAAATGACCCCATTCCGGGCATCTTATGCAGCGGAAAGGAATCTACAATGGAACAATACAATGTCACGGGCATGAGCTGCGCGGCCTGCTCTGCCCGGGTGGAGAAGGCCGTAAAGAAGGTGCCTGGCGTCACGAGCTGCTCGGTGAGCCTGCTGACCAACTCTATGGGCGTGGAGGGCACTGCCTCCCCTGCCGCCATCATCTCGGCGGTGCAGGAGGCAGGTTATGGTGCAAGCCCCAAGTCGGACGCCGCCCATAAGGCATCGAATACCAATGCCGACCTCGACGCACTGGCCGACCACGAGACCCCCAAGCTCAAGCGCCGTCTCATCGCCTCGCTGGGCTTCCTGCTGGTGCTGATGTACTTCTCGATGGGCCACATGATGTGGGGCTGGCCCCTGCCTCACTGGTTCGACGGCAACCACATCGCCATGGGCCTTGTCCAGCTGATCCTGGCTGGCATCGTCATGGTCATCAACCAGAAGTTTTTCATCAGCGGCTTCAAAGGCCTCATCCACGGTGCCCCCAACATGGATACGCTGGTGGCCCTCGGCTCCATGGCAAGCTATGTGTGGAGCACCTACGCCCTCTTTGCCATGACCGACGCCCAGCTCCACGGCAATGACGCGCTGGTCATGCACTATATGATGGAGTTCTACTTCGAGTCGGCCGCCATGATATTGACCCTCATCACGGTGGGCAAGATGCTGGAAGCACGCTCCAAGGGCAAGACCACCGACGCCCTCAAGAGCCTGATGAAGCTGGCCCCCAAGACCGCAACGCTGGTACGGGACGGCGCGGAAGTGACCGTCTCCATCGCCGACGTGCAGAAGGGCGACATCTTCGTCGTCCGCCCCGGCGAGAACATCCCTGTGGACGGCGTGGTGCTGGAGGGTGTCAGCGCCGTGAACGAGAGTGCCCTGACCGGCGAGAGCATCCCGGTGGACAAGGCCGCAGGCGACAGGGTCAGCGCCGCTACCACCAATCAGTCGGGCTTCCTCCGCTGCGAGGCCACCCGCGTGGGCGAGGACACTACCCTGTCCCAGATCATCAAGATGGTCAGCGATGCCGCCGCCACCAAGGCTCCCATCGCCAAGATCGCCGACACCGTATCGGGCTACTTTGTCCCGGCGGTCATCTCCATCGCCGTCCTCACCACCATCGTCTGGCTCCTGCTGGGCCGTGAGCTGGGCTATGCGCTGGCCCGGGGCATTTCTGTATTGGTCATCAGCTGCCCCTGCGCGCTGGGTCTTGCGACCCCCGTGGCCATCATGGTGGGCAACGGCCTCGGCGCAAAGAACGGCATCCTCTTCAAGACCGCCGCCTCGCTGGAAGCCGCAGGCCGCACTCAGATCGTGGCGCTGGACAAGACCGGCACCATCACCGAGGGTGCGCCCCGGGTCACTGACCTGCTGCCCGCCGAGGGCGTCTCTGAGACCGAGCTGCTGACGCTGGCCGCCGCACTGGAAAGCCGCAGCGAGCATCCGCTGGCCAAGGCCGTTCTGGCCTGCTCCGAGGCAAAGGCCATCACGCCTCCGACGGTCACAGACTTTTCGGCCCTGCCGGGCAACGGTCTGGCCGCAAAGCTGGATGGCGTGGACATCTTCGGCGGCAGCGCATCCTTTATCCAGTCGAAACTTTCCCTGCCTGCCGCACTGACACAACAGGCCGAACAGCTGGCCGCTGAGGGCAAGACGCCCCTCTTCTTCGGCGGCGCAGGCCGTCTGCTGGGCGTCATCGCCGTGGCCGACACCATTAAGGCGGACAGCCCCGAGGCCATCCGGCAGCTCCAGAATATGGGCATCCGGGTGGTGATGCTCACCGGCGACAACCAGCGCACCGCCGACGCCATTGGCCGACAGGCGGGCGTGGACGAGGTCATTGCGGGCGTCCTGCCCGACGGCAAGGAGGCTGTCATCCGCCAGCTTCAGGCCAGCGGCAAGGTAGCCATGGTAGGCGACGGCATCAACGACGCCCCCGCCCTGACCCGTGCTGACACCGGCATCGCCATTGGTGCAGGCACCGACGTGGCCATCGACGCCGCCGATGTCGTCCTGATGAACTCCAGACTCTCGGATGTGCCCGCCGCCATCCGCCTCAGCCGCGCTGCCCTGCGGAACATCCACGAGAACCTGTTCTGGGCGTTCATCTACAACATCATCGGCATCCCGCTGGCAGCGGGTCTGTTCATCCCCTTCGGCCTGACGCTGAACCCCATGTTCGGCGCTGCCGCTATGAGCCTGTCCAGCTTCTGCGTCGTGAGCAACGCCCTGCGGCTGAACCTGTTTGACCTGCACAGCACCAAGCACGACCACAAAAAAGCTTCCCCCGCAGCTGTCTCTGCACAGTCTGCGGCAGAAAATAATACGCCCTCGGACACCGAAGCGCCCGATGGCAAAATGGAGGACGATCCCATGAAAAAGACCCTGAATGTTGAAGGCATGATGTGCTGCCACTGTGAGGCCCGTGTGAAAAAGGCTCTCGAGGCCATCCCCGGCGTCTCTGAAGCCGTGGCAAGTCACACCGACGGCACCGCCGTCGTCACCCTGACCGAGGATGTGGCCGACGACGTGCTCAAGAATGCAGTCGAGGCACAGGACTATAAAGTCACCGGCATCCAGTAAGCCATAAGACGCCAAAAAAGCCAGCGCACGGCTTGTGCACTGGCTTTTTTTGTTATGCTTCAGATCACGGAGTCAGACGGTTGGGGCCGCGGAACAGGAACTCGGCGTCCTTGATGCTCAGGCCGCAGAGCAGCATGGTCAGGCGGTCGATGCCCAGACCGAAGCCGCCGTGCGGGGGGCAGCCATACTGGAAGAACTCCAGATAGAACTTGACGTCGTCGGCCAGACCCTTTTCCTCTGCCTGCTTCTTCAGCACCTCATAGCGGTGCTCACGCTGTGCGCCGGTGGTGATCTCCACGCCGCGCCAGATGAGGTCATAGCCCTGCGGCACGCCGTTCTCGTCGCGCATATGGTAGAACGCACGCTTCTCGGCGGAGTAGTCGGTGATGAACAGGAACTCGTGGCCGTAGTGCTTCTTGACCCAGTCGTAGCTCAGGCGCTCGGCCTCGGTGGTCAGGTCGCCCTTCTCGGACTCATCGACGGTGTAGCCGAACTCCTCTTCCAGAGCCTTGTACAGGTCAGCCAGCTTGACCACGGGGAACGGAGTGGTGGGGACGATGACTTCCTGACCAAACAGCTCCTTGATCTGGTCGCCGTACTGCTCCTTGACGGCCTTGAGGCCGGCAGTCAGCAGCTCCTCCTCCATCTTCATGACGTCCTTGTAGGAGGTGATGTAGCTGAACTCGAGGTCGAAGCCGGAGAACTCGGTGGAGTGCTTGTTGGTGTAGCTCTTCTCAGCGCGGAAGACGGGGCCGGTCTCGAAGATGCGCTCGAAGCCGGCAGCCATCGCCATCTGCTTGTAGAACTGAGGGCTTTGGGCCAGATAAGCGTTGCGGTCGAAGTAGTCCACCTTGAACACCTCAGAGCCGCTCTCGCTGGCGGCAGCAATGAGCTTCGGGGTGTGGATCTCGATGAAGTTACGCTCGAGCAGGAACTGGCGCATGGCGTTGACGAAGCAGCTCTGTGCCTTGAACATCAGCTGATTCTCGTCGGTGCGCAGGTCGATCCAGCGGTAGTCGATGCGCTGGTCGATGCTGGAACGCTCCACAGCCTTCTTTTTCTTGGTGGCTGCGATCTCCTTGCGGACGATGGGCAGTGCGTCGGCGATGCTCTCGATCTCGATGGCCGAGGGGATCATCTCGATGCCGCCCATCTTGACATAGTCGTTCTCCACCACCTTGCCGGTGACGGTGATGACCGAGTCCGGGGTCAGCTTGTCGATGGTGTCCACCAGCTCGGGGTGATCCTCTTTCTCGACGGTGATCTGAAGCTTGCCGGTAATATCCTTCAGCACGATGAAGGCCATATACTTGCTGTTGCGCAGGTTCTCGATAAAGCCCTGCACCTTGACCGTGCTGCCAATTTCCTTTTGTACCTCATTGATATAGGTGCGTTCCATGGAAATCCTCCTTCTGTGTCTTGTATACTGTTTTATTATATAACATTTCCGACATAAATCAAGACAAAACCGCTTCGTTTCTCAAGATGCTTCAGCTCCTTCGGCGGTTCATCCCTGTTTCAGCTTTTTCCCCAGCCTCCACATCCAGCGTCCCGCCGCCGGGCAGCAGATCAGCGTCCAGAGCTTGCTCTTTTCACGCTTCTTGCTGTTCGGGACGCGCAAGGCTGCCCGCCAATGCTCTCGCGCCATCCGCACGATCTTGGCTTGCAGCTCCGAATCGGCATGGTCGCTGCCCGCCATCCGGTAATACACATGGGAGCAGGCCACCGCCAGCCGTTCCTCGGCTGTTCGTTCCATACTTTCCTCCCCAGGTCTCCTCTGCTCCCGGATCAGTGCATAAATTCTTTCCCATGCCGTTATCTCGCTGAACTGCTTTGGCTTGAATGTCTCCTGATGGAGCGCCGAGCCATCCCGCATATAGTATGCGTACAGACCGCACGGCAGATAAATATATCCTCCCGCCTTCAGAAGTGCCTTTGTCATAAACAGCGCATCTTCTCCGATCGAAAGCTCCTCATCGAACCGAATATCACGAAGAAATTCAGTCCTCATCATCCCTCTACAGCACCACAGGCACCCATTTTCATCCCAGAATGTATATCGCTTCAGATCCATCCGCTCTGTCTCCGGCATTTTTTCCGGAAGTGCCTTAAAGGGGGCCTCCTTTTCAAAATCATTCACCCGCACATCCCTGCAGATTGCAACCGCCTCTCCGCTCTGCCGGAGGGCCAGATACAGCCATTCCATATATTGCGGAGCCACAGCATCGTCCGCATCCACAAAGCACACATATTCGCCTTTTGCCTGTTCCAGCCCCCTATTGCGTGCTGAGGACACCCCGCCATTTTTCTTATGCAGGGTGCGGATGCGCAGGTCCTTCTCCGCGTATTTCTCCATGATCTCAGGGCTGCCATCCGATGAACCATCGTTTATCAGAAGCAGCTCAAAATTCGAATACGTCTGTGTCAGGAGGCTCTCGATGCAGCGAGGGAGTTCTTTTTCTACATTGTAGACCGGTACGATCACGCTGATCTTCACATCTGTCCTGCTCGCCATCTTTTATCCTTTGCCTTTCTGCTCTGTCAATGTGCCGCCCAGCATCTCCGCTGTAACGTGATAATATTCCATCAGGTTTTGCAGCGCTTCGTCGTTCAGCATCCTTCCGGCGGTGTTGACCGACATCAGGCACTGGCGCTGGCTATTCCGGATGGTGAACCACTCCTTCGAATTGGTGCTCACCTTCACCGTCGGGATCCTTTTCTGTGCTCCTACGATCTTGAGCCACATATCGTCCGCCGTCGGACACAGCTTCAGGATCTTTTCACTGTCGAACTCGATACCGCTGAAATAGCCGGCAGGGTACAATACCCCTCCGACACCCACTGGAAAAAGCGCTTTCGAAGGACCTTTTTTGTCCGGCGACAAGCCGTGCCACTCCTGATAGGGTGCTACCCTCCCGCCTTCAAACGTGATCTCGTGCGCACGGTAGCAGCACACACAGCCCGGATACTTTTCATGGGTATCCCACAGCCCTTCCAGCCAGTTTTCCGGGTAGAGCGCATCATCGTCCGCTGTAATGATCACATCATTTTCAAATTCCTGTGCGGTATAGAACACCTTTTTAAAGGAGCGGATATTGTCGCAGAAGCGGATGTCCAGTCCCCTTTCCTTCAGGCGGAGCAGATTTTCCGGGAGCTGTGCTTCCTCCGGAAATTCCTCCTTGGACAGCCAGAGCAGGACACGAGCCGCCGGGCGGCTCTGCCGCAGGATGCTCTGGATCGTCAGATGGACTTTCCCGATCCGGAGCGGGAAGGTGGTCAGAGATACCACCATCTTTTCGCCCTGCGTTGTTTTCTGTTTCGGGAGCGGACTCCATGCACAATATACCGGATAAAGGACATTCGCCGCCACTCCAAGCATCCGGTTCACGTTGATCTGGCTTTTGGTTGCCTTTGCCCATGGAGTCGCAATGTGATACAGTTCATTCAGCATGTTATGTTTCCCCTATTTATGGTCGCTTTCCTCTTCCTCGTGCAGCGTTCCGGTGCCGCCCTCCACCACGCCGTCGTGGTCGGCCACGGCCCTGATGGTGCCGAAAAAGCATCTGACATCCAGCCAGAAGCTCATATGCTCCACATACCAGCCGTCGAGCTTGGCCTTTTCCGTGATCTCCAGCTCGTCCCGGCCATGGATCTGCGCCCAGCCGGTCAGACCGGGGCGGACATCGTTCGCCCCGTACTTGTCCCGCTCGGCCAGCAGGTCGTACTGATTCCAGAGCGCCGGACGCGGGCCGATGACGGCCATATCGCCCACGAGGATGTTCCACAGCTGGGGCAGCTCGTCCAGACTGGTCTTGCGCAGGAAGCGGCCCACCCGGGTGATATACTGCTCTGGGTCGTGGAGCAGATGGGTGGGCATATCGTGGGGGGTGTCGATGCGCATGGTGCGGAACTTGAGGATGTTGAAATAGCTCTTATGGATGCCCACCCGCTTCTGCCGGAAGAAAATCGGCCCCGGTGAGTCCAGCTTGATGGCAAGGCAAAGCAGAAGCAGCAGCGGCGACAGCACCAGCAGCCCGCAGGCCGACAGCACCACGGCCAGCAGCCGCTTGATTCCTTTCTGATACATGATGATCCTCCCCTTGTACACTAGAATATCTTTATTATATACCATTCCCCCCTGCCCAAACAAGCCCCGCGCCCTCCTTTCCGGCGAAAATGCCGGTTTTGTTGTATCGTTCTGACGGTTTTCTCTCTTGTTCTGCCGGGCCGGAGGGCGTACCATACTGGTAGAGGCCAAAAAGCGGTTTTCCTCAGCATTGCGCACCGCCCGGGCGGTCTTCTGCCCCGCCGCCCGGCGTGCCCCGCTTCCGAAAACAACTTCTGACTGAGAGGAGCACTCTGTTTATGATAAAGCGTTTTGTGTTCGGGACTCCCTTCCCTACTGAGAGCGTGGTGCTGGACCTGCCCGTCGAGACCGGCCCTGTCCCCTTTCTGACGCCGGATGGCGACGGCTGGACATACACCATGCAGGAAAAGGACATCGTTTACGGTCTGGGCGAGATGCCCCGCGGCCTCAACAAACGAGGCTGGCATTACGAGACCAACAATTCGGCCTCTTTACGCCCCTCATGCGCAATCACGCCGACGCTGCGAGCCGGAAGCAGGAGTTCTACCGCTTCGCCGACCTTCTGCCTGCCATCCGGAATATGCTGGGCTTGCGTTATGCCCTTCTGCCCTACCTCTACAGTGAATTCATGAAGGCCGCACTGGAGGATGCGCCCTACTTCCGGCCTCTGGCCTTTGACTATCCTGCCGACCCCGACGCCCGGGAGGTGGAGGACCAGCTGCTTCTGGGCGAGGGCTTGATGATTGCCCCATCTACGCCCAGAACGCCCACGGCCGGACGGTCTATCTGCCCGAGCCGATGAAGCTGCTGCGCCTGCGCAGCAGCTTCGACTATGACGAAGAGGTCTTGCCCGCCGGACGGCACTATCTGGCCTGCGAGCTGGACGAAGTGCTGCTGTTCCTCCGTCCGGGCCACACGGTGCCGGTGGCGCAGCCTGCCGCCAACACCGCCCTGCTGGACGACACCACCCTCACCTTCTGGCGTTTTGCGCCGGACGGTCAGCCTGTGCCCTACCGGATGTACACCGATGACGGCGTCACCGCCGACACCGATAAACCCGGCCACTGGCGCATCGTCGGGTAATAAAAACCCCCGGACGCAGCCAAGCGCTCTCCCTCTTCTGCAACGCGATGCAGCGAAACTCCTGCGGCACGGCACGACGAAAAGCTCTTGACAAATGCCTCCGAAAGAGTTACACTATTTGCGTTGTGAAGAACATATGGGCCTATAGCTCAGCTGGGAGTGCAAGCGGATCGCTTTTGTGCCCCACAGAGTTGTGGGCATTCAAATGGGGAGTATGTCGGTTGGTCGCCCAACCGAGTCACGCCCCTAAATATGGGCCTATAGCTCAGCTGGGAGAGCGTTCGGTTCGCATCCGAGAGGTCAAGGGTTCGAATCCCTCTAGGTCCACCAATTTGCCGTATCGTTTTGTACGATGCGGCGTTTTTTATGCCTAAAAAACTTTGGCAGACCGTGCCGGGCTCCGAACCCTGAAGTCGGATGCGAACCGGGTGGGGTCATCCATGTACTTTTTGAAAATCCATCGGTTTCACGCTTCTTTCTTTGCATTTTGCAGAGTTCTGCGGGCAAGTGCATCGCTTTTATGCTCCCTTCTCGGAAATTCCTTCAAAAATTTCCGCACCATCGTAGGTTGACACAGCCTTGAGCTGTTCCACTTGGTTGAAGCTGGCGTTCAGGGTGATCGAGATTTCGTAGTCTTTTCGGACACGAATCTCCGCAATGAACTGCTGCAAGATAGCGCGGCGTTCATCGTGGTTGGCGGTGTCGTACACATCCGCCCATGTAAACAGCTCGTTGCAGATGTAGTTGCTGCGCTTTGCCGTTTTGGTGGCTTCTTCGTATTCTTCCTGCGCCTGAACAAGCTGCTTTTCCAGAGTTTCCAAAGCCTCTCTTGCCTCGGCTACCAGTGTACCCAGCAGTTCTTTGTCCAAGGCACTTACGCCCCGGATGACCAGAATGGTTTCGGCTTTCAGGTCGTCCAGTTCTTTCTGCTTGCTTTCCAAGTCTTTCTGGATTTTCTTGACCTTCTTCTGGATGCGGGCGGCATCGTTGGTCTTGACCGATTCCAGCAGCTTCTTCCGGGAAACTTCCCGGAACTGTGCGAAGATCTGCCGGACAACTTCTTCTACAATGGAATCCAGCTTGGAAACACCGTAGCCAGACTGCCCATCGCAGTCACCCGGATGCCGGATCTTATAAAAGCAGCTATACCGGGGCCGGACTTCTTTCACCGTATGCCCATCGGCATAGGTATGCGTCCGGCCGCTGCTGGTCAGGCTCAGGCGGTTGCCGCAGTGGGCACAGTAAACCAGCCCGGTCAGCAGGGCTTTGGAACTGGTGCCCAGTGAAGTGCCGCCACGCTCACAAGTACGTGCCTGCCGCAATTCCTGTGCCTGCTCGAACAGCTCTGGTTCGATGATGCGGAGCTGTGGGCACTCGGTTTCCACTGCACCGTTGATGAGGTATCCCGTGTATCCTTTGTTCTTGATCATCCGAACGATGCTGGTGTTGGGAATGTTTTTGTTGTTCCGTCCTACGACTCCCTGTTCATAAAGATAGTGGCTCAACTTTTGTGCGCCGTAGCCCTCATAAACATACTTGTGGAAAATCAGCCGGACGATCTCAGCTTCTGCTTCGTCAACCACAAGGTCGCAGACTTCCTGATTCTTCTTGTTCACCCGACCAAGGCGGACACGCTTGTAGCCAAAAGCCACGGTGCCGCCTGTATAGTGGCCTTCCCCGGTGAGCTGTTCCAGCCTTGTCCGGGTACGGACAGAGGTTTTCAGACTTTCGCCGGATGCCTGCCAGTAGCGGATGTAGTTCATCAGCTTGTCCACATGGGTGTCAAACCGCTGCTGTCCCTCGTTCACGCTCCAGACCTCGACGCCCTGCTTGGTGAACCACTCCACAATAAAGGGCGTTTCATCATCACGGCGACCGAGATGGTCAAACATGAACACCAGCAGAATGTCAAACTTGCCTTCCATCGCAGCCTGTTGGATTTTCTGGAGTTCATCACGTTCTTTGGCAGACTTCTTGAAGCCGGAAACGCCTTTTTCGGAAAATTCCTTGACGATCTCCCAGCCCTGACTTTCTGCAAAGTTGCGGCAGGCTTCTTTCTGCATGGGGATGTCGTCTTTCTCGACCTGTCCCTTTGTCGAAACACGGTATAAGGTATAGACACGTTTTTTCATTTCAATCTCTCTTTCTTTGAGTGAGAAAGGAAAAATCAAACGTGTTTCGTCCATATTTTGTTTTCAAGGTTCAGTTCGATTTTATCTTATCTCACGCATTCAAGGAACACAAGGATGTCAGGCAGCGGTGTGTCCTGCCGTGCGCAGGATGGTGGCTTGCAACAGCTTCTGAATTGCATCCAGACAGTCCGTATCCGCAGGTGCATAACATCACCCCGCTTTCGGTGAACCACGCGCAAAGTCGTGGTTCGTCTTGTTCTGATAGTAGCGTTCCGTTGCCGCCGCTGTACGTTCTCGCAGTTCCTCGACACTGCCGATTTTCTGCTCCTGTAAAAACAGCAGCGTCTTGGACCTCTCCTTCAGGTTGAATTTGGTTGCCCACTTTTTGTAGCCGAAACTTTTGCCTGCCGCCATTTCCTGAGGGATATCCACCAGAAGCTGGAACGGTTGCCCCTGCGGTTGCTGCTTTTGATAATGAGGGAACTTTAAAGGAACCTTAAAGAATGGACGGAAAATATGAAAGGCTTGTGAAAAGACGGATCTCTGTAATCCAGATCGCTTTTTGAATACCATATAAAAAAGAAAGAGCCCGTTTCCGGACAAATTCGTTGGAAGCAGATTTGTTCGGAACGGACTCTTGTAGCCGATATGCAAAGTCATGAAACATATAAAATAGGAAAAGCGTCAAAAATCATCTTGGCCAGCGCTCTTTTCTGGACATGAGTGGCGCGAATGGTACATGAGGATGCGTCTGGTACCAGTAAGCTGTGGTAGCGACATCATCCTGACGTTCAAAAAGACCTCCGTGACTGGCACCAATCTGCTGCAGAGTTACCTTAAGGTCCTTCTCAAAAAGGATAGGATCAAGAAGGTGCCAGCGGTAGAAGCTGCGTTGTGGCATCTGATCATCATTGTGGTAATCATTATGAAGGAAGGTATCGTGGCTAGAGTAGTAAGGATAGCCAAGATACGGAGTACAGTACTGATTTTCAACGGTTTGGCCATTTTGCTGTGTTGCAAAGCTCCAGGCACCGCCGAAGTAATCTTCTGTTCCGGTTCCGCAAATGGTTGGATAATCCTTGTCTCCATCGATGTAGAATTTCATCTCACCTTCTCCGTACCAGTAGCGTTCGAGGCTGGTAAGCGCAAGATAAGTTCCAACGTACTGGCCTTTCCCTTTGATGTTGTCGAGGACAACGTAGTCTTTTGCCTTTTCCGTTATGCGCTGACGACGCCACTGGGCATGGAAATAAGCAGCATCCTCCGGAACCGTTGTCAGGCAATAGTCGATCTGATAAAAGAAGGCCGGAATCGGTTCATCGCACTGATTTTCAATTGTAATACGTGCGTTTTTACGGAACGGCATCGGGAAATAGCTGTTGAAACCACGGGTCGGATTGACAGCAATCGGGACTGAGTTTACCTGGTAGGAAACACCGAAGCCGCAGCAGAAGAAATCGCCAAGCGGGCATTCAACGGATGGGAATTCTTCATCGTCCCAGTACATGCGCAGAACAAGATCCCGCAGAACATAACGGTTACGTTCACTGGTACGGTCTGTAACGGTGATCCAGATGTGCTGAATCATGCCTTCTCCCTGGATCTCACCAAGTGTTACGGTCTCTCCTGCTTCTATTTTCGGGACACACGGGGAACCTTTTCTGGACGGACCAAGATCGCTGGATGCCATGCCGCCTTTTCCTTTTTCTCCGTTCCAGTTTTCCCAGTTGATGGAACGGGACTGTCCGTTTTTCAGCCGGAAAATATTCTGTAAACCACAATCAAACATCATATATTCCTCCTACTCACAAATGAGCAACTGTCTTTTATGTTGAATTGAATTCATTGAAACAATTCCGCTTAACAGGTACAGTCTCCACCCATGTTCCAGTTGATTCCTTGAAGAGGATTGCTTGCAAAGTTGTTATTATTGTACACTTTTATTTGTATAAAAGCAATGTGCTACTGCCATAAATCTTTAGCACCACACTCATGAATGCATAGCAGTACATGGACTGTGGTGTAGACATCATACTTTGAGAACATAATCAGCCCTTCTTCGCGTACTTTGCGCGCAGTTCGTTCACGACCTGTTGATAGCTGGCCTGACCGTTGCCAATGCGATCAAGGTTGCTGCGTGTATCTTTGCTGATGGTCATTCCCTCAATGGCAAAGGTGCCATACACATTGCGGAAGTTGCTCTTGTGCTGGGCAGGAGTAGTGTATTTGACGCTCATGGTTTGGCCTCCTTCTGATTTACATGATACTATATAAAGTTTATCGTGTATGCGTACTCTTGCCAATCCATAACTTGCTGTCAAACATAAAAAGCGCAGCTTTCATTCTTTCCGAGTAGAAGTTGTGCTTTTACGGTACATCGTATTTTATTGTAAATTGAGATGCGATACATCTGAACCCCATATGAGTTACATCTCAAGGGCTTGTAGCTCACTTGTCCGCCAACCATATTACGCCCCAAACAGCTTCATCTTGAAAATCAGCGGATTGGAAACCATACTTGCGAGCGAGAAAGGTCGTTTGGATGGCAGAACATTTTATATATACGAATATACGTTGATTTTTCTTCTCTCGCAGTGCATAATGTGTGCACAAAAGCGATATTGCTGGGAGAGCGTTCGGTTCGCATCCGAGAGGTCGAGGGTTCGAATCCCTCTAGGTCCACTTTTAGCAGCAGCGTGATTTTAACGCTGCTGCTTTTCTTTTTGTGTGTACACAAACCACACGCTGGCTTTGGGATCTAGAAGTATTCGAACAGCACGGCCCTGCCGCAGGCAGGGTAAACAATCCGCCCTGTGGGCTGTTGCTTAGTGCGCGGGTTCCAACCAGTAGGAATGTCTACCGCGTTCAGAGTAATGGAAATCTCATAAAATGAACTGAAGAAAATCCTCCAAAATAAAAACGCAGCACCCCCCATTCTATGGACTGCACTGCGTCTGAGCATCTGGCGTCTTGCTTGATTCAATTATTCTGCCGCCAATTTCAAGAATTTCTTGTCCGACTGGATGCTCTGGGTCACAAACTTCCCATCCCGGAACAATGCGTATGTTGTGACCGGTGCGGGCACATTCTGAGCCGTCTCTTTCTCTGTGATGTGGATGGCTTTGAACGGAACCCCATGTTCCTTTGCCGCCTCCTGCACCTTTGGCACCCAATAATAGGTGTAGGGGCACTGGTCGGTATAATAAAGGACAAAGCCATTTTCCTCCACCTTGGGGTGCTTGGCACAGGCCTTGAATTTTGGCGGCGGGGCACTCTCTGCAAGGGGCAGGTACATGAGGTTGATGCCGCAATCGGAGATGTCCGAAACCTTAAAGCCCTTATGGGTCAAAAAATTGGGGTCAGCGAGAAACTCCCGTTTGCGCCCCTCTGCACACAGAATACAAACGCCGTTTTTTCCCTGCGCCTTGGTATCCCGAAGGCATTCCTCCAGCAGTTCGCTGGAATAGCCGTGCCCTTTCAAGGAACCGGAGACCCACAGACAGTTGATATAAAGCCAGCCTGCCGCATCAATGGGCACCCATGCGTTTTCTGCCGGGATGTACTCGATAAAGCATTTACCCCGCTCTGCACTGCGGTAAAAGACAAGCCCCTCCTCAAAGCGCTGCTTGAGCCATTCCTTCTTGGCAAGGCTCTGTTTGCCGGACATGGCACAACAGATGTGTTCCTTGTCGATGTTTTCTTTGGTAACTCTGATATAATCCATCGAAGTGCTCTCCCCTCTCTTTATGCCTTCTCCGACACAGTGACCTTTTCATTTTTGGCTACAGCTTACCGCATCCGTCCATCGCCGCCCATCAAGGCGGTCATTTCTTCAATATAGTCCAGCGGGAACGGCGGAGAGCACAGCGGCTTCATGGCAATGCTCATGAGCTTCATGGGGTTGTCGTCTGCCGCCACCCGGTTGGAGCTGAGTTTTCCGCAGCGCTTGCAGCGGTGGATGATGGCCCACTCGCCGCCCTTGCGTACCCAGACGGCCACCGGCTCCATGATGCCGCCGCAGTCGAAGGCACGGTCGCCGGGTTCTTCGTCCACATGAAGGCTGGACAGGCTCACAAAATCTTATGCAGCTCCTGCACAAGGTCGCCGATCACAATGGGCTTGGACAAAAAGCCGTTCATGCCGCTCTCCAATGCGTTGCGGCGGTCCTCGTCAAACGCATTGGCCGTCATGGCGAGGATCGGGAGCTTTGCCCGAGCCGGGTCATCCAGTGCGCGGATCGTCCGGGTTGCGGTATAGCCATCCATCACCGGCATCTGCACGTCCATTAGGATCAGATCATAGCTGCCCGGCGCAGCGGCGCTGACCTTTTCCACCGCCACTGCGCCGTTTTCAGCTGTATCGACCCGGAAGCCGTACTCCCGCAGGATCTCCTGCGCGATCTCACGGTTCAGCTCATTGTCCTCCACCAGCAGGATGTGCTTGTCCTTGAAATCCGCATTCTTTTCGGGCAGGAGTTCCTGCTCTGCATCCGCCTGCTTCTGGCCGAGGGCGCTCATCAGGGTCTCCCGCAGGTCGGACATGAACATGGGCTTGGAGCAGAAGGCGGTCACTCCAGCCGCCTTTGCCTCCACCTCGATGTCCGACCAGTCGTAGGCGGTCAGGATGATGATGGGGGTGTCGTCGTTCAGGCTGCGGATCTGGCGGGTGACTTCAATGCCGTTCATGTCCGGCAGCCGCCAGTCGATGATATAGGCATGGTAGGCGTCGCTCATCTCGATGGACTGCCGCGCGCGCAGCACTGCCTCCTTGCCGGAGAGCGTCCACTCCGCGCGCATCCCCACCTTGACCAGCATCTTCGTCACGCTGTCGCAGGTATTGAAGTCGTCGTCCACCACCAGTGCCTTCAGGCCTTCCAGCTCGGTGATCTTTTCCACCGGACGGTGCTCCGCCTGCGGGCGCAGCGGCACACGGATGATAAACTCGGTGCCCTTGCCCTGCTCCGTCTGGACTTCGATGGTGCCGCCCATCATATCCACGATGTTTTTGGTGATGGCCATGCCAAGTCCGGTGCCCTGTATCCTGCTTACTGTGGAGGTGCGCTCCCGCTCAAACGGCTCGAAGATCTTCTGGGCAAACTCCGGACTCATGCCGATGCCGTTGTCCTTGATACGAAACTCGTACTGCCCGCAGCCGCGCACCTTTCCGGCAAACTGCCGGATGCGTACCGAGACCGTGCCGCCCGCCGGGGTAAACTTGATGGCGTTGGACAGCAGGTTCAGCAGGACCTGATTCAGCCGGGTCTTGTCGCAATAGACATCCTCATCGGTCACATCTATGGCATCCATGTAGAGTTCCAGCTGCTTGGCGTAGATCTGCCCACTGACGATGGTTTTCAGGTCGTGCAGCACATCGGACAGGTTGACCTCCACCTCTTCCAGATGGAGCTTTCCGCTTTCGATGCGGCTCATGTCCAGCACGTCGTTGATGAGGGAGAGCAGGTGCTTGCTGGAAGCAAGGGTCTTGGCGAGATAATCCTTCACCCGCTCCTTGTCGTCAATGTTGCTGACCGCCAGCGTGGTAAAGCCGATGATGGCGTTCATGGGGGTGCGGATGTCGTGGGACATATTGGAAAGGAAGGTGCTCTTGGCGCGATTGGCGGTCTCGGCGGCAGCCACTGCATCTGAAAGCGCCTGATTCACCTGCTTGTCGGCTGTGCGGTCGGACATGACGAGGATGTATTTGGCTCTGCCCTCCACCTCGCTGCCCATGGCGATGATGTGGAACCAGCGCTGCTCCCCGGTCTGCTGATGCAGATACTCAAAATCCCATTCGCGCTGTCCCCCGCTGCGAAGCCCATCCAGCCAGACTTTGTCGTTTTTCGTGCGCAGCTTATCCAGAACATGGATGTTCTGCCGGACTTCCCCTTCCGACACGCCCAGCAGACGCTCAATGTTCGGGCTGACGTAATCTACCTTGGAGGTCTTTGTGTCCAGCATCAGGAAGACGTCGTCCACGTTCAGCGAGAGCTTCTGGAACAGCTCGTCCCGGTACAGGATCTCGGTGTTTTTCCGGCGCAGCGTATCGTGGCTCTTGCGCAGGAGGAGCAGGATGACCGTCACTGCAAGGCAGAGGGCGATGCCTGTCACGATCTGCACCGTCCGGAACCAGAGCTTGTCCAGATTGGCATTGACGACCTTGACCGGGACAAGGCCCAGCATCGTCCAGCTCTGGACGGCTGTGCCCTCGTAGACCAGATAATAACTGGTGTCACCCAGCTTTACCTTCATGTTTCCGCTGCTGCCCTGCTCAAACGCATCCGAGAGGGCAAGGATCTGCTCCTCCGAAAGGTCGGAGTGGTCGCGCAGCACCGCGATAAAGTTGTAGACCGATTCTGTGGCGTTTACAGAATTGTCGATGACCACCCGCCCGTCCGAGTAGACCACATAGTTGCTGGCGCTCCCCTGAAAAGCAGAATTGTCCAGCGCTTTCAGCACAGCATCGTTATAGTACGCGATGGCGATGGCATCGTAGTCGAAGTTCCGGTAGCTGCCCTGTATTTCGGGACAGATGAACACGAGCATCTGGGGTTTGCCGGGCAGTACCGCATTCATGACGATATCCTCGCCATCGGAGAGCTTTTCGTCCAGATTGGTCTGCAAGCCGAGGTAGCCCGTTTTGCCAGACACGGTCATATAGTTTCCGTCGTAGGAAAGAAAGTAAAAGTCGGCAAATCCGGTGTCCTGCTGTGCCTTCTCGACATACGCCTGAATTTCGCCTTCGTCTGAGGTATTTTCCAGAAATCCGTTGTACAGATGCAGATAGGTCAGGTTCTTGCGCACCAGCTCCTTCAGCATATTGTTGGATTTATGCAGGACCTCTTCCAGATGCGACGTGCTCTCCTGATAGACCGTCTGCGACACATACGAGATGTACTGGCAGCTGACGCCGACCAGCAGCCCCAGCAGCAGGAGGGTGACGGCGGCGGCAGGGAGCCATTTCCGCCGGGAGCGGCCTTTTCGTTTGGGTTCGTGCATTTCGTCTGCCATTCCGCTCACCTCAGTGTCATGTAGTTTTCCGGCTCTGCAAGCGTTGCGCTGCCGCCGGAAACGTAATCGCGCCATGCGTCCTTTACCCACGTACCTTCGTCCGTGACGGCGCGGCTTTCGTCTGCAAACACCGCGGTCATCTGCTTTGTCGTGGCCAGACAGGTCACGGTGAGGGTGTCATCCTCCCGGAGCGGCTGGCCGTTCCGGGTGATGCCGGTCAGGGTATAGCTGCCGCCTGCCTCTTTTACCTCCATGGTGATGCCGCTGGCCACCGGCAGAGAGCCGCGGTTGAAGGGCACAAAGCCGCCCTCACAGCCCTCCACAAAGGCGCGGAGGGTCTCCTTCAGCTCTGCGCCGGTCATGGTGCGCTGGTAGGCCATCAGGCCGTTCGGCATGATCATGGAGACGGCCATCTCCTTGGTATAATCCGCCCGCAGCACACTGCCTGTAAAGCTGTTTGCTGCGGCGATGAGCACATCCGTGCCATACACGCCGCGCAGCGTGTTCGCCATGACGGAGAAGGAGGCGCTGCCGCCCTTTTTGTGGAAGACATTGGAATAGCTCTTCCCGGAGGTCAGCACCGTCTCGTCCGTGGTGGTCTTTTCCGTGAGGAGCTGGGCATCGAAGTCCTGATACGCCTGCTTTGCCGTAAGCTTGCCCTCGATCATCCGGGAGACCACATCCTTGGAGATGGAGAAGAAATCGTTGGAGGCGATGCGGATGTACATATGGTTCTCTTCCACCACCGGGCGGATGTCCTTCATGTATTCGGTCAGGCGGAGGCTGACGTTCTGGCTGTAGCTCAGCAGATCCTGTCCGTCGGAGATGACGTGGTTCTGTCCCCCCTCGGAGAGCATGACGTTCAGCACCTTCATGGCCTTTTCGCGGCGTGCGCTGTCCTGCTCCAGCTCCCGGTTCAGGGCGATCTGGAAATAGGGGGTGGTCATGATCCACTTTTCCCCGTTCTGGCTAAAGAAGGGCAGAAAGGTCGTGTCGATGCCCTCCTCCTGAAACATCTTCACGCCGGCGGAGCTGCCAAAGTACATGGCCACTTCCCCGTTCCGGAACAGGTTCATCACGTCATCGTAAGTCAGCGCAAGGTCGTCCGCCGTGAGGTGGGTATCTTGAATGAACTGGGCCATCCGCTCGAATGCCCCCGGCCAGACAGTGTCGTCCAGACCCACCCGCTCGCTGTTGGCGGGGTCGCTGTAGGCGGTGCGCCACTTGCGCCCCTCCGTAGTGGTAAGCTCGGCAGCCGAAAGCCCCTGCAGCGTCTCCATGCAGGTGTAGTCGTAGGCATAATCGGCGGTAAAGCCGCGGATGCCTACCTTCTCGAAGGCCTGACAGGCCGCCACAAAGCTGTCGTAATCGGTAGGCAGCGGGATGTCGTACTGCTCGAACAGGCTGCGGTTGACCACGAATCCGTGGGCGTCGGCGCACACCGGCAGCCAGTTCACGCTGCCGTCCTCATTTTTGAAGCTGTTGAGGTAGGCGTTGTAGACCGCGCCCGCCTCGTTGGTGGTCGCAAGGTTCATCAGGCTGTCCTTCAGGGGAGCTGCATCGTGCAGCGAGAAGCGGCAGCTGGTGATGATGTCCGGCAGGCCGCCATTCTCCTGCAAGAATTTGTAAAAGTCCAGATCGTTGTTGCCCACGATGAACTCGATATTCACGTCCGGCAGCTGCGCCTGGACATAGGGAGCATAGGTTTCGTACAGGCTATTCGTCCACAGATACACCTGAATGGTCTCAGCGTCTTCCTGCATCTCCGCCCGTTCTGCCTTCTTTCCGCTGCATCCGGTCAGCAGGGATACCCCCAGCACCAGTGCCATAAGCAGGGAAAAAAGGCTGCGCAGTGTTTTCTTCTTCATCAAACGATTCACCTCATGGCCCGACGACAGCCTGCCGTCGCCCGGCAGGCTGCTTCGGTCTTCTTGTCTGTTCCATCACGACTCATGGAAAGGACGCCGCAGTCTCTCTTTGTGTGCATCCTGTTTTACGCCCCCAATACCACAACGCCATTGGAAAGGCACGTCCACAGCAAAATGACAATATAAGAATATTTTATCATTATAACGCCGGGGTTTCAAGGAATTTTAACATTTTTTCAAAAACATCGACAAACAGCAGCCCCTTTGCGGCCTTTCGTTTTCTTTTTATTTCAGCGCTTCCAAAAAACGGGTAAAGCACAGGAGCGGCCTGCACAAAAAAAGAAGCAGCTGACAAAAGCTCAGCTGCTTCTCCGGTGTGTTCCGGATATGTGATTCAGGATTCCGCCGCCTTCTGTGCCCGGATGTCCTTTCCGACAAAGAGGCAGGGCAGGAAGGAAGCGAGGCGGCTGGAGATCTTCTCGGTATAGAGCCGTTCCAGCAGCGCGCTTTCGGTAATGTTGGTGGTGACGATGGTGGGCAGCTTTGCGCCCAGACGGTTGTTCAGCAGGCTGTAGAGGGTGCTGATGAGGAAGCTGGAGTTGAACTCCGAGCCGAGGTCGTCGAGGATGAGCAGGTCGGCCCCGGCAGCGGTGCGCAGGAGCGTCTCCTCTTCCCCGGCGGGGTCTTGCCCGAAGTGCAGGGCTTCCAGCTTCGAGAAGAAATCGGGGCTGGACACATAGATGACGTCGAAGCCCTTTTCCAGCACCTCTCCGGCGATAGCCAGCGCGGCGTGGGTCTTGCCCAGACCGGCGTTGCCCAGAAGCACCAGACTGGGGCTGGTGCGGTCAAATTCGTCGGCATAGCCCTTCAGCTCGGCCAGCTGTCCGGCCATGTACCTGCGCGCCGACTCGCCGACATCGGCGTCCTTCTCGTCGGGGTAATAGCGCAGCTCCATGGTGTCGAAGCTGGAAATGGAGAGGCTGGACAGGGCCTCGATCTCCTCCCGGCGGAGCTGCTGCATCACCTTGTGGACGCATTCACAGGTGCGGCCCTTCACCACGCCGGTATCCTCGCAGAGCTTACAGGTGAAGCGAGGTTCCAGCGCGTCAGCCGGGCGGCCGCTGGACGCCAGCAGCTCCGAGAGCTTCCTGCGGGCGTCCGCAAGGGCGGCGGCGGCCTCGGTGCGGTCTCTGCCCGCCGCACCGGCCAGTGCGCAGCGGATGCCCCGCACCCGCACCTCTTCCTCGGCGTGGCGCAGCCCGGGCAGGGCTGCTTCGGCCTCTGCACGGGCATCCTCTGCCCGCGCCCGGGCCGTCTGACGCCGCCGGGCGACGGTGCGCAGGGCCTCCTGATACAGTTCGTTCTTGGTACGCATAGTGTCTCCTTATGCCGGGTGTCACTCGGGCTTTTTCTTGAGGGAGCGGCGGCGGGCGGCGTTCTTGAGGAAGTCGTTGCCGCTGGGGGCTTCGCGGTCCACCCGGATGTTCCGGCTGGCACCGATGGACGCCACCGGGCTGCGCACATCGTGGATGTTCCGCAGGCCCTTGGCGTTCCATGTCTTGAGGATGCTGTTCCAGTACCACAGGTCCCGCTTCGGCCCGGCCTGCACCGCTGCCTCCTGCACCATGGCGTCATCGTAGCCGTACACCTCATACCACCGGGCGATGGCCTTCCGCCCGCCGAGGGTAAGCTCGCTGTCCGGGATGCCCAGCAGAGAGGCGACGTACTGCTCCCGGGTCTGGCGGAGGGCCAGCAGCTTGAGGTGGGCGTCGGCCTGTTCGCCGGTCTCCACTCCCTCGGCCCGCCAGACCTTCAGCTCGTGGAGGACGGCGGCCATGGTCCGCTTGCCCCGGCTGGCCACATAGGCCACGCAGAGCATGACCGTCTCGGGGGCATAGCCCTCCTGCACATAGAGGTTGACCAGCTTTTCCATTTCGCTGTGGGTCAGCGGGCGGGCAAAGCCCGTCTGGGCGCAGTCGATGAGGCTGGAGATCATGGGGTCGGTGCGGCTTGCGGCGGCGATCTCCGCCCACGTCATGGGGGCGGGGGCCGAAGGCTCTGCGCCCGGGGCGGCGTTCTCGTCGTAGCGCTCCAGCAGCCCCGCGCCGGCCCAGAAGGAGAGGGCGCTCTCGGCAGAGATGCGGCTGCGCAGCTTCAGGTCTGCGCAGAGCTTGTCCGGGTCGGTGATGCCGGTGGCCAGCACATACAGCGCCACCCGGACGTTATACTCCTCGGCGATGCCCAGTTTGGAAAAGATGAGCTGCGGCACCGGGATGGTGTCGCCCTTGAGTTCCTTGATGCGGTAGATCATTTGTCTCCTTCGCTTTCTGCTTCCTCATCCTTCGGCGGCGACCACGGCTCCGAGTCCAGAATGGAGGGCCGCTGCTTCCAGTACGCAGTGTCGGCGCTGTAGGTGGAGGACAGGTACTCCGCCGCCTCCGCCCGGCCCTCCTCCGTCAGGGGAAAGACCTTCTGCCGCCGCAGGGCCGGGTCGGTGCGGTCCAGCGCCCACGGGTCGGGCCAGATGTCCACCGTGAGGACGGCCTCCTCCTTCTGTGCGCCCTCGCCGCCGTCCGGGTCGGGCACGCTGCGCTTGCCGGGCGAGAGCAGGTAGCGCATCCCGTCCTCGTTGCCGCTGTATTGGTTCTTGCACTTGAAATAGTGCAAAAGGGGTACAAAGATCATGGCGTCCCTCTCCGTTTTCTTTCGCCGAAATGATAAGAGCGCCAATTCTTGACGAATCAGCGCTCTTTTTGTGGAGCAGGATACGGGACTCGAACCCGCCGCCTACTGCTTGGGAAGCAGTCGCTCTACCGGATGAGCTAACCCTGCGTTTACTTGTTTATTGTAGCAAAGGGCGACGGTTTTGTCAACAGCTTTTTGGCTCGAATCCCGCCGGGGCGGTCGATTTTCTGCTTTTCGGACAAAGAAATGGTAAAAAGATGGATTCTCCCTGTAAAATACAGTATAATAAGACCCAAAGAAAGACCCAAAGAGCATTTACTTCGGAAAGGAATCAAAACTATGGGAATCGTAGTCATCGGCGCAGTTTTTGTGGACATCAAGGGCTATCCTCTCTCCACCTACATCCCCGGCGGACGGAACGCCGGGCGGATGGAGCAGGTGCACGGCGGCGTGAGCCGGAACGTGGCGGAGGACATTGCCAACGTGGAGCTGCGCCCCACCTTCGTGAGCCTTGTGGATGACAGCGGCATGGGGCAGGACGTCATCGACAAGCTGGACAACCACAAGGTCAACACCCGATACATCCAGAAAGTCCCCGACGGCATGGGCACATGGCTGGCCATCTTCGACAACGACGGCGACGTCCACGCGGCCATCTCCAAGCGGCCCGACACCACCCCTCTGACCACCCTGCTGGAAGAGAAGGGCGACGAGATCTTCCGGGACTGCGACAGCATCGCCATCGAGCTGGACCTCGAGAAAGAGACCGTCAAGCAGGTGCTCCACTACGCCAAGAAGTACAAAAAGAAGGTCTTTGCCGCCGTCTCCAACATGAGCATCGCCATGGAGCGCCGCGATTATCTGCAGCAGATCGACTGCTTCGTCTGCAACCAGCAGGAGGCCGGGCTGCTCTTCTCGGACGACTACGGCCACCTTTCCCCCACCCAGATGGCTCAGGTGCTGGCCCGGAACGTCCACAGCGCCAACATGACCAGCATGGTGGTGACGATGGGCGGTCTGGGGGCCGTCTACGCCCAGCACGACGGGGCCTGCGGCGTCGTGCCCGCCAAGAAGGTGGACGTCATCGACACCACTGGCGCAGGCGACGCCTTCTTTGCGGGGACGGTCATCGGCCTGACCTACGGCAAGAATCTGGCCCAGTCCTGCGAGATCGGCAGCCGCCTCGCCGCCTCGGTCATCTGCATCACTGAAAACGTCTGCCCCCGCTTCCGCCCGCTGGAATTCGGGCTGGATGTACCGGTGGTGGACTGACGCTGCCTCCCTCTGAGCACAGGAGCTTCTGCTTCTGTGCTCATTTTTTGATACGACCCTTCGATTCCTTCGATGGGTCTTCTGCTTCTTATCGGAAAATCGGTTGAATCCCCTCCCCGGCTGTGATACACTGGGGGTATTGAATTTGTGAAAAGAGGAAAATCCAATGAATCAAAAACAGCACAAGCGGAGCGCCTTTTCGGGCAAGATCGGATTCGTTCTCTCCGCTGCAGGCGCGTCGGTGGGCCTCGGCAACATCTGGCGCTTCCCCTATCTTGCGGCCAAGTACGGCGGCGGCATCTTCCTGCTCATCTACATCATCCTCGCCTTCACCTTCGGCTACACCATGATCGTGGCCGAGACGGCGCTGGGCCGGATGACCAAGAAAAGCCCGGTGGGCGCGTTCGCCTCCTTCGGCAAAAAGGGCGGGCTTTCCTTCGGCGGCTGGATCAACGCCATCATCCCCATCCTCATCGTCCCCTACTACTCGGTCATCGGCGGCTGGGTCATCCGGTATCTGGCCGACTACATCGGCGGCCACGGCAGCGAGCTGGCGGCGGACGGCTATTTCTCCGCCTTCATTTCCAGCGGCCCGTCGGCGGAGATCTGCTTCGCCATCTTTACCGTCTTTACCCTCTCCATCATCTTTGCGGGCGTGCGCAACGGCGTGGAGCGAGTGTCCAAGGTGATGATGCCCATCCTCGTGGTGCTCTCCGTCGTCATCGCAGGCTACTCCGTCACCCGCCCGGGCGCGCTGGAGGGTGTGAAATACTTCCTCGTGCCCAACATCGCCAACTTCTCGTGGATGACCGTCGTGACCGCAATGGGGCAGATGTTCTACTCCCTTTCCATCGCTATGGGCATCCTCGTCACCTTCGGCTCCTATATGAAGAAGGACGTCTCCATCGAGGAGTCCACCGAAAACGTGGAGGTCTTTGATACCGCCATCGCCATCATGGCGGGCCTGATGATCATTCCGGCGGTCTTCTCCTTCTCCGGCGGCGACCCGGACACTCTGCAGGCCGGCCCGGCCCTCATGTTCATCACCATCCCCAAGGTGTTCGAGAGCATGGGCCTCGGCACGGTGGTGGGCATCCTCTTCTTTACGCTGGTGCTTTTCGCCGCTGTTACCAGCTCCATCGCCCTGACCGAGAGCGCCGTCTCCACCTTTGAGGATGAGCTGGGCTGGGACCGCAAACAGGCCACCATCCTCATCGGCATCATCATGCTGGTGCTGGGCAGTCTGTCGGCTCTGGGTTACGGTCCGCTGGCCCGGTTCACGGTCTTCGGGATGCAGTTCCTCGACTTCTTCGACTTCCTCACCAACTCCGTCATGATGCCCATTGCGGCCATCACCACCTGCCTGCTGGTATCCCGGGTCATCGGTGTGGAGAAGATCGAAGAGGAGGTCACGCTGGACGGCAAGCCCTTCCGCCGCAGACGCATCTTCAACTTTATGATAAAGTATCTCTGCCCCATCTTCGCGGCCATCATCCTTGTCAGCTCGGTGGCCAACGCCCTCGGCGTCATCTCCATGTAAACAGTAAAAACAAAGCGCTGGAAGCGGTCTAAAGGCTTCCAGCGCTTTTTCTTTATGCTTGCAGGAGACTTTTTATCTCGTCCAAGTTCTTTGCAAAGCAGATGCCCTTCTGCCGCGCGGGGCTGGACAGGCCTGTCTCGACCATATGGGCCAGCAGGGCCTTCAGTCCGGCGTAGTAGTCGTCGAGGTCGTAGAGGATGCAGGGCGCGTCGAGATGGCCCAGCGAGACCTTGGACATCACCTCGGCGATCTCTTCCAGCGTACCGGTGCCGCCCGGAAAAGCGATAAAGGCGTCGCCCAGCTCGATCATCCGGGTCTTCCGCTCGGTCATGTCCTTCGTAACGATGAGCTTTGTCAGGCCGTCGTACTGCACCTCCGAGTCGATGAAGAACTGCGGCTCTACCCCGGTCACTTCGCCGCCCGCCGTCAGGACGCTGTGGGCGAGGCGGCCCATCAGGCCGCTGCGGGAGCCACCATAGACCAGAGCGTTCCCGCTCTCGCCGATCCACCGGCCCAGCTCCTCGACGGCCTGCTTCAGGGCCGGGTCATTGCCCTCGTTCGCCCCCAGATAGACTGTGATATTCATTCCCTTTTCTCCCCTCATCTTGCCCATGTCATTTCCTGATCCGGGCCGCTGTAGTCAAATCTGCCGTCGTTCTTTTCTTCCAGCGCCTTTATCATGTGGTAAGCGAACTCATTGTAGGGCGTCGGGATGTCAAGCTCCCTGCCCATCCGGATGAGTGTGCCCGAGAACATATCGATCTCGGTGTGGCGTCCGGCGTCCAGGTCCTGCAGGGTCGAATAGCGGGCCGATGGCTTGACGGCACAGCCCTTACCGGACACTGCCTCCACCCGCTGCATATCATGAAGCTATTATACCACGCTTTCCTCTTCCGGAAAAGCTCGTTGTGTTTTATTTTTGAACGTCAAAATTCTTTGACTTTTATCGAAAAGTTATAACAAAAGTGTAGAATCTCTCCGGCAAATAGAATCTTTGCCCAAAAAGGGCTTGATTTTTTTCGAAAACGGACTAGAATATCTTTTTGCAGAAGGGCCTTGCCTGTACGGCCCTCCCGCAAAACTATTTTTAAATATGAGGAGATTTTTCATATGAAACTCAAGAATGTTGCTGTTACCGTTGCTGCTCTGGTCCTTGCTGTCAGCATGACTGCCTGCGGCAGCTCTTCTTCTACCGCTGCTTCCACCTCTGAGGCTGCTTCTGCTCAGTCCGAGACCTCCGCTTCCTCCGCTGTCGCTGAGGAGAACAGCGCTTCCTCCGAGGCTGCAAGCGAGGCTGCATCTTCTGAGGCCGCATCCGAGGTCTCCAGCGAGGCCGCATCTTCTGAGGCTGCTTCCTCTGAGGTCGCTTCTTCTACTGCCGCCTGATTTTTCGCACAAAAATGGGCCGCAGCCTTTCCCCTCGCGGGGCGGGCTGCGGCCCATTTTATTTTACACGAAGTCTTCCCGCATGGGGGTGAAGATGTCCAGCAGGATACCAGCCTCAGTGCAGACACAGCCGTGCTCCACGCCGTCCTCCTTCAGGATGGTATCCCCGGCCCGCACGGTGTGAGTCACGCCGTCCACCGTGAACTCGAACGCACCCGACACCACATAGGTGATCTGGGTGTGGGGGTGATGGTGGAGTGCGCCCACAGCCCCCTTCTCGAAGGTGTTCTCCACGCACATCAGGCCGTCGGTATAGGCCAGCACCCGGCGGGTGACGCCCTCGCCTGCCGCCTGCGGCAGAGCTTCTGCATGATAGACCCAGCGCTGTTTCTTCTCGGGAAGCTTCATATCCATTCCTCGTTTTCCGCCGCCAGACAGCGGCTTTTTCTTTTATTATAGCGGCCCGGCAGACGGATGACAAGGGGCTTTTTGGAGCGGATGGCGGAGGATGGTCTTCCGTTTTTCCGGCAGGGTGCGGTTGGGGTCGGAGAGGTAGATTTCGTGGTGGAAGCGGGTATCCGAAAAGTCCACCGCATACCCCTGCTCTGCTGCGAATGCATCCATCCGGGCCAGCGTCTCCGGCTCATCGTCATAGAGGCCGAGGTGCAGGCACTGAACGCAGAGACCCTCATCATAGGTAAGATATTCCACCTTCGAGAAGTCCTGTTTCTTCTTGGACGACACCTCCCTGACAGCCCAGTCGAACTCTTCCCGGGTCACGAACTCCGGCAGACGGAGCAGAGATGTCCAGCGGAAGTTTTTCTTTCCGGCACTGGTCTGCTCCCACAGCCCTTCCAGCGGGGGCACCACAAAGTCAAAATAGCCCTCCATCCGATAGCTGCCCTTTTTGCTCATCTTGATGGTGTAGAGGAGACCGTACAACAGCTCAACGGCCGCCTTGTACTCGCCTGCGGGGTCGTTGGGGTCGCCCTGCCCCCGCACCGCTGCAAAGGTCATCGACGGCACAGTGATGAGGTGGGGTGTGCAGGGCGGCTGATAGAGAGCCTTATATTCTTTCTTATAATCAAACGCCATCGTCGCTGACCTCCTCTGCCTGTCCAGCAGCTCCTTCAGCAGGGCATCCGACAGCTCCCTGTCAGCCCTGACCAAGTTCCAGTGCTGCTTATTCTTTCATCTCCAGTATATCACAACAACCAATCTTTGTAAACCATAAAGTTGTGCTATGCGCCGCAAAAAATTCCTCTGCCTTTCCAGACAGAGGATCCATACAAAAAAAGCCCTTCCCACTCTCCGGAATGGGAAGGACTTTATAAGTGCTTAGTTCGCCTTAGAACTGACGTTCAAGGACAAAATCACTCAATGATCTTGCCGACGACGCCGGAACCAACGGTACGGCCACCCTCACGGATAGCGAAACGCAGGCCCTCTTCCATAGCGACGGGAGTCAGCAGCTCAACGTGCATCATGACGTTATCGCCAGGCATGCACATCTCAGTGCCTTCCGGCAGGGTGATGATGCCGGTCACGTCAGTGGTACGGAAGTAGAACTGGGGACGATAGTTGGAGAAGAACGGGGTGTGACGGCCGCCTTCGTCCTTGGTCAGAACGTAGACCTGAGACTCGAAGACCTTGTGGGGGTGCACAGAACCGGGCTTAGCCAGAACCTGACCACGCTCGATCTGGGTACGATCAACACCACGCAGCAGAGCGCCGATGTTATCGCCAGCCTCAGCGAAGTCCAGAGACTTACGGAACATTTCCAGACCGGTGATGGTGGTGCTCAGACGATCAGGCTTGATGCCGACGATCTCCATTGCATCGCCAACCTTGGCCATACCACGCTCAACACGACCGGTAGCAACAGTACCACGGCCAGAGATGGTCATGACATCCTCGATGGGCATCAGGAAGGGCTTGTCCTCCTCACGATCCGGGTTGGGGATGTAGGAGTCAACAGCATCCATCAGCTCCTTGATGCAAGCATACTCGGGAGCATCGGGATCCTTGGAGTCAGACTCCAGAGCCTTCAGAGCGGAACCACGAATGATCGGGGTGTCATCGCCCGGGAAGTCGTACTCGCTCAGCAGCTCACGGATCTCCATCTCGACCAGATCCAGCAGCTCCTCGTCGTCGACCATATCGCACTTGTTCATGAAGACAACGATATAGGGCACGCCGACCTGACGAGCCAGCAGGATGTGCTCACGGGTCTGGGGCATGGGACCGTCGGTAGCAGCAACGACCAGAATAGCACCGTCCATCTGAGCAGCACCAGTGATCATGTTCTTGACGTAGTCAGCATGGCCCGGGCAGTCAACGTGAGCATAGTGACGAGCGTCGGTCTGATACTCAACGTGAGCGGAGTTGATCGTGATACCACGAGCACGCTCCTCAGGAGCCTTATCGATGTTGGCGTAGTCCATGAAGTCTGCGTCGCCCTTCAGAGCCAGGTACTTGGTGATGGCGGCAGTCAGAGTGGTCTTGCCGTGGTCAACGTGACCGATGGTGCCGATGTTAACATGCGGCTTAGAACGGTCGAACTTTGCCTTTTCAGCCATTGGAATATCCTCCCTTAAATTAGGTTTTGATATTGGTTACAACAGTCCTGCTAATACAGAATTGCATTGCAAAACTATTCTACTAAATTCCACCTGTAAAATCAAGTGTTTTTACAGGAAATTTTGCCGGAGCTATACTACCCCGGCAAAATCTTTATCCGTTTTTCAACGATCAGCCCTTGGTGCGGCCAGCAATGATCTGGTCGGCGATGTTCTTGGGCACCGGCTCGTAGTGAGACGGCTCCATGACATACTGGCCACGGCCCTGCGTCTTGGAGCGCAGGTCGGTGGCGTAACCGAACATCTGAGCCAGAGGAACGAAGGCGTTGACACGCTGGGTGCCAGCCATTGCCTCCATGCCCTGGATCTGACCACGGCGAGCATTCAGATCGCCGATGACATCGCCCAGATACTCATCGGGAACGATGACAGCGACCTTCATGATAGGCTCGGTGATGATAGGATCAGCCTTGCGCATAGCATCCTTGAAGGCCATAGAACCTGCGATGGAGAAGGCCATCTCAGAGGAGTCGACCTCATGATAAGAACCATCCCACAGGGTGACCTTGACGTCAACGACAGGATAGCCTGCCAGAACGCCGGACTTCATAGCACCCTGAATACCGTTGTCGATAGCCGGGATGTATTCCTTCGGAATAGCGCCGCCAACGATGGCGTTGACGAACTCATAACCCTTACCGGGCTCGTTCGGCTCGATCTTGATCTTGACGTGACCGTACTGGCCCTTACCACCAGACTGACGAGCGTACTTGGTCTCCTGATTGGCCTCCTTGCGGATGGTCTCACGGTAAGCGACCTGAGGTGCGCCGACGTTAGCCTCGACCTTGAACTCACGGAGCAGACGGTCGACGATGATCTCCAGATGGAGCTCGCCCATGCCGGCGATGATGGTCTGACCAGTCTCCTCATCGGTGTAGGTCTTGAAGGTAGGATCCTCTTCGGCCAGCTTTGCCAGCGCGATGCCCATCTTCTCGTTGCCGGCCTTGGTCTTAGGCTCAATGGCGACACGGATAACAGGCTCGGGGAACTTCATGGACTCCAGAATGATGGGATGATTCTCATCACACAGGGTATCACCGGTGGTGGTGTTCTTCAGACCAACGACAGCAGCAATATCGCCTGCGTAGCAGCAGTCGATGTCCTTGCGGTGGTTGGAGTGCATCTGCAGGATGCGGCCCATACGCTCCTTGTTGTCCTTCACGGAGTTGTAGACAGTAGTACCTGCCTCGACCTTACCGGAATAGACACGGAAGTATGCCAGCTTACCAACGAAGGGGTCGGTAGCGATCTTGAAGGCCAGAGCTGCGAAGGGAGCGTCGTCGGAAGACGGACGGGTCTCCTGCTCTTCGGTCTCAGGGTTCACACCCTTGATGTCCTCGACATCGGTAGGTGCGGGCATATAGTCAACGATAGCGTCCAGCAGCTTCTGCACGCCGCGGTTCTTGTAGGAAGAGCCGCAGACGACGGGAACCAGCGTATTGGCGATGGTCTCCTTGCGGATGGCAGCCTTCAGTTCCTCACGGGTGATCTCCTCACCCTCGAGGTACTTCTCCATCAGAGCCTCGTCGTTCTCAGCAACAGCCTCAACGAGGATGTTGCGGTACTCCTCGGCCTGCTCGCGCATATCCTCAGGGATAGGCTCGGTGCGCATATCGTTGCCCATATCGTCGTAGTAGACCTCAGCGTTCATATCAACCAGGTCAACGATACCACGGAAGGTATCCTCCTGACCGATAGGCAGCTGGATGGCCACGCCGTTGGCGTGCAGACGATCGTGCAGCATCTTGATGCAGCGGAAGAAGTCAGCACCCATGGTATCCATCTTGTTGACGTACACCATGCGGGGGACTTTGTACTCATCAGCCTGACGCCAGACGGTCTCAGACTGAGGCTCGACACCGCCCTTAGCAGCCAGAACGGTCACAGAGCCGTCCAGAACGCGCAGGGAACGCTGGACCTCAACGGTGAAGTCAACGTGGCCCGGGGTGTCGATGATGTTGATGCGGTGACGATTCTTCTTGAATGCAACGGGATCCTTCTGAGTCTCAGAGTGGCTCCAGTAGCAAGTGGTAGCTGCGGAGGTGATGGTGATACCACGCTCCTGCTCCTGAACCATCCAGTCCATGGTAGCGCCGCCGTCGTGAACCTCGCCGATCTTGTGGTTGATGCCGGTGTAGTACAGAATACGCTCGGTAGTGGTCGTCTTACCAGCATCGATGTGGGCCATAATGCCGATATTTCTCGTCATCTGAAGAGAAACTTCTCTGGGAGTAGCCATGAAATTAACCTCCTACAGAACAGATCAATAACGGAAATGAGCGAAAGCCTTGTTGGCCTCGGCCATCTTGTGGGTATCCTCGCGCTTCTTCACGGCGTTGCCGGTGTTGTTGGCAGCATCCATGATCTCAGCAGCCAGACGCTGTGCCATAGTCTTCTCACCACGGCTGCGGCTGTAAGCAGTCAGCCAGCGCAGGCCCAGAGTCTCGCGGCGGGCAGGGCTGACTTCCAGAGGAACCTGGTAGTTAGCACCGCCAACGCGGCGGGTCTTGCACTCGAGGCTGGGCATGATGTTCTCCATCGCCTTCTCGAAAGTCTCGAGAGGATCGTTGCCGGTCTTCTCCTGAATCATGGAGAAAGCCTCGTAAACGATCTTCTGAGCGACGCCCTTCTTGCCGTCCAGCATGACGCTGTTGACCAGACGGGTGACCATCTTGGAATTGTAAATAGGATCAGCTAAGACATCGCGCTTAGCAATGTTACCTCTTCTAGGCATCTTTCTTCCCTCCTTCACAGAATGATATCATCGGTACTCGAAAGTAATAAAACTCCCGTTGTGTCACAAAGAGCTGACCTTACATAAACTGTTGCCCTCCGCACTTTCTGCGGACTTGTTATTTATATAATGGAAAGCCGTTTATGGCGGTTCGTTCCTCAATTACTTCTTTGCAGCACCGGCCTTAGGACGCTTTGCGCCGTACTTGGAGCGGGCCTGATTACGGCCTGCAACACCCTGAGTATCCAGGGTACCACGGATGATGTGGTAACGCACACCGGGCAGGTCCTTAACACGACCGCCACGGATCAGCACGACGGAGTGCTCCTGCAGGTTATGGCCGATACCGGGAATGTAAGAGGTGACCTCGATACCATTCGTGAGGCGGACACGGGCGACCTTACGCAGAGCAGAGTTAGGCTTCTTGGGGGTCATGGTACGGACTGCAGTGCAGACACCGCGCTTCTGGGGGCTGTTCAGATCAGAATACTGTTTCTTCTGAGAATTGTAGCTCTTCAGCAGGGCGGGAGCAGTGCTCTTCGTAGCCAGGACCTGACGGCCTTTGCGTACAAGCTGGTTAAAAGTAGGCATTGGTTTTCTCCTTTCTTAATGATGAACATCGGATATTTTCCGACTTTTTTGCCGCACTATCCCTGTGTGGGACGCGCAACAGTTATATAATACCCGTTTTCATCAGGAATGTCAACAGTTTTTCCAATATTTTTTTGTTTTATTCGCCGAAATAATTCTTGGCTCATTTTTTAGGGCAATTCAGTCGGTTTTAACCTCTCAGTCTGCTTCGCAGACAGCTCCCCTACCGAGGGGAGCCTCTGGCGAAGAGGGAAAGCTTTCCGATATGCCAAAGCCTCTCCTCGATAGGGGAGGTGGCACGCCGTCAGGCGTGACGGAGAGGTTCATCCCAAAAAGAGCCGCCCCTGCGGATGCGCTCCGCAAAGACGGCTCTTCGTATTTACTTTACAGGATGCTGTGACGGAACATTACTGCTGCGCAGCAGCTGCCTGCTCAGCGGCGACCTCGGCGTCACGCTCTGCCTCACGGCGGGCCAGATCCTCACGCACCTCCGGGAGACCGGTACCTGCGGGGATGAGCTTACCGATGATGACATTCTCCTTCAGACCGGCCAGCGGATCGACCTTGCCCTTGATGGCGGCCTCGGTCAGCACGCGGGTGGTCTCCTGGAAGGAAGCGGCGGACAGGAAGGACTCGTTGGCCAGAGCAGCCTTGGTGATGCCCAGCAGCACCTGCTGATACTCGACCAGCTTGATGCCCTGCTCGCCTGCGTCGATCCGCTTCTGCAGCTCGGCGTTGATGTTCTCGACTTCCAGACGGTTTGCCAGAGCGCCGCCAATGAGGTCGGAAGAGCCGGAGTCGGTCACGCGGACCTTGCGGCACATCTGACGGACGATGACCTCGATATGCTTATCGTTGATCTCAACGCCCTGCAGACGGTAGACCTTCTGGACCTCGCTGATGAGGTAGTTCTGGACGTCGCTCAGACCCTTGATGGCCAGAATATCCTGCGGATACAGGACGCCCTCGCGGGTGATGATGTCGCCCTTCTCCACGCGGTCGCCCGGCATGACGCGTGCGTGCTGGGTGAAGGGGATGGAGTAGCTCTTAACGACCTCGGCGCCGGTCTCGTCCTTGCCCGTGACCTTGATGACGACGTTCTTCTTGGTATCGTCGTGAGAGACGACACCGGAGATCTCGCTCATGATGGCCATGCTCTTGGGACGGCGGCTCTCGAACAGCTCCTCGACACGGGGAAGACCCTGCGTAATATCCTCAGCCGATGCGATACCGCCGGTATGGAAGGTACGCATGGTCAGCTGAGTGCCCGGCTCGCCGATGGACTCTGCAGCGATGACGCCGATGGACTCGCCCAGCTGGACCGGCTCACCGTTTGCCATATCGCTGCCGTAGCAGTGTGCGCAGACGCCGATCTTGGCGCGGCAGGTCAGCAGGCTGCGGATCTTCAGCTTGGTGATGCCTGCAGCCTCGATGTCGTTGGCATCGTAGAGGTCGATCATCTTGCCCTCGGGAACGATGACCTTGCCCGTGACGGGGTCGATGACATCGCCCACGGCATAACGGCCGATGATGCGCTCCCGGAAGCTCTCGATCTTCTCCTTGCCCTCGTGGATCTCGGAGACCCAGAGGCCGTCGGTAGTGCCGCAGTCGATCTCGCGGACGATGACCTCCTGAGAGACATCGACCATGCGGCGGGTCAGGTAACCGGAGTCAGCGGTACGCAGAGCGGTATCGGCCAGACCCTTACGAGCACCACGGGCAGAAACGAAGTATTCCAGAATATTCAGACCTTCGCGGTAGTTGGCACGAATGGGCATCTCGATGGTCTTACCGGCGGTGTTTGCCAGCAGGCCGCGCATACCGGCCAGCTGCTTGATCTGGTTCATAGAACCACGGGCGCCGGAGTCTGCCATCATGAAGATCTCGTTGTCCTCGGGCAGGTTTGCAGCCAGAGCCTTGGAGACCTTGTCGGTGGTGGCCTGCCAGATGTTGATGGTCTGGGCATAGCGCTCGTTCTCGGAGATCAGGCCGCGGTTGAAGAGCTTGCTGACCTGAGAGACCTGCTTGTCGGCGTCGGCGATCAGCTCGTCCTTCTGGGGCGGGATGACTGCGTCGCAGACAGCGACGGAAATGGCAGACAGGGTGGAGTACTTGTAGCCCTGTGCCTTGATGGCGTCCAGCATCTTTGCACACGTGCGGGTGCCGTTGCGGGTCATGCAGCGGGAGATGATGTCGGGCAGGGTCTTCTTGGTCACGCGGAAGCTGACCTCATACTCCAGCCAGTGCTCCGGGTCGGTGCGGTCGATATAGCCCAGATTCTGGGGCACAGGATTGTTGAAGATGATGCGGCCGGCGGTGGCGTCCACCAGACCGGTGCGCTCCACGCCGTCGATGACCATGGTGCGGCGCACCTTGATGGGTGCGTGCAGGGTGATGACGTGCTCGGCGTAGGCCATCAGAACCTCGTTCTCGTCGCGGAACACCTTGCCTGCACCCTCCTCGTTCTCACGAACGGTGGTCAGGTAGTAGCTGCCCAGGATCATATCCTGCGTCGGCACGGTGACAGGTGCGCCATCCGAAGGCTTCAGCAGGTTGCCGGAAGCCAGCATCAGCATCTTGGCCTCACGGCAGGCATCCTCGCCCAGAGGCAGATGGACTGCCATCTGGTCACCGTCGAAGTCGGCGTTGAATGCGGTACAGGCCAGCGGGTGCAGCTTGATGGCACGGCCCTCGACCAGCACGGGGTTGAAAGCCTGAATGCCCAGACGGTGCAGGGTAGGTGCACGGTTCAGCAGGACGGGGTGGCCCTTGATGACCGTCTCAAGGCTGTCCCAGACCTCGGGCTTGGTGCGCTCGACCATTTTGCGGGCAGACTTGATGTTGTTGGCCACGCCCTTCTCGACCAGATCCTTCATGACGAAGGGCTTGAACAGCTCCAGCGCCATCTCCTTGGGCAGACCGCACTGGTCCATCTTCAGCTCAGGGCCGACGACGATAACGGAACGGCCAGAGTAGTCAACACGCTTGCCCAGCAGGTTCTGGCGGAAGCGGCCCTGCTTGCCCTTCAGCAGATCGGAAAGGCTCTTCAGTGCGCGGTTGTTGGGGCCGGTGACCGGACGGCCGCGGCGGCCGTTGTCGATCAGGCTGTCAACTGCCTCCTGCAGCATCCGCTTCTCGTTGCGCACGATGATGTCGGGAGCGCCCAGCTCCAGCAGACGGCGCAGACGGTTGTTGCGGTTGATAACGCGGCGGTACAGGTCATTCAGGTCGGAGGTGGCGAAGCGGCCGCCGTCCAGCTGGACCATGGGGCGCAGGTCAGGCGGCAGCACAGGCAACACATCCATGACCATCCACTCGGGGCGGTTGCCGGAAACGCGGAAGGCCTCGACGGCCTCCAGACGCTTCAGGATGCGCACCCGCTTCTGGCCGGAGGACTTCTCCACCTCAGCCGTCAGCTCAGCGCTGAGCTGGTCGAGGTCGATCTCCTTCAGCAGGTCCTGAATGGCCTCAGCGCCCATTGCAGCCTCGAACTCGTCACCGTAGCGCTCCCGCATCTCGCGGTACTCTTTCTCAGTCAGCAGCTGCTTCTTTTCCAGCGGGGTCAGGCCGGGGTCGGTGACGATATAGCTTGCGAAGTACAGCACCTTCTCCAGCAGGCGGGGGCTGATGTCCAGCATCAGGCCGATGCGGCTGGGGATGCCCTTGAAATACCAGATATGGCTCACAGGAGCGGCCAGCTCGATGTGGCCCATGCGCTCACGGCGGACCTTGGCCTTGGTGACCTCGACGCCGCAGCGGTCGCAGATCTTGCCCTTGTAGCGGATGCGCTTATACTTGCCGCAGTGGCACTCCCAGTCCTTGGTAGGTCCAAAAATGCGCTCGCAGTACAGACCGTCGCGCTCCGGCTTCAGGGTGCGGTAGTTGATGGTCTCAGGCTTCTTCACCTCGCCGTAGCTCCAGTTGCGGATCTGGTCCGGAGAGGCAAGGCCGATTTTGATCGAATCGAAGACGTTGTTTTCCATGAAACGAACCCTTTCTTAATCTTTATAGTCTCGATGATAACAGTTGACGTTGGAAGACCCGCTGCCCTCCCCTGCCCTGCGGCGGCAGCACGCGCACCGCGCAGGGGGTCGCAGCTTTCTCATAAGGGGTCTTATTCGTCGATGTTCACTTCGTCAGAAGCGGGCTCTGCAGCGGCAGAGCTGTCATCCTCCAGCACGGAGGGATCATCGAAACCAGCATCGGCGTCCTTGATGGTGTAATCGTTCAGCAGCTCGTTCTCGTTGGCGACGGTCTCGGTGCCGGCAACATCGCGCATATCAAAGCCGGTCTCTTCGTCGTCGAAGTTCTGGCGCATATCGATCTCGTTGCCGTCCTTGTCCTGAACGATGACGTCCAGACCCAGAGCCTGCAGCTCCTTGAGCATGACGCGGAAGGATTCGGGGATGCCCGGCTGCGGGATCGGCTCGCCCTTGACGATGGCCTCGTAGGTCTTGACACGGCCCTCGACGTCATCGGACTTGACGGTCAGGATCTCCTGCAGGGTGTAGGCAGCGCCGTAAGCCTCCAGAGCCCAGACCTCCATCTCGCCGAAGCGCTGGCCGCCGAACTGGGCCTTGCCGCCCAGAGGCTGCTGAGTGACCAGAGAGTAGGGGCCGGTGGAACGGGCGTGGATCTTATCGTCAACGAGGTGATGCAGCTTGAGGTAGTACATATAGCCGACGGTGACGCGGTTGTCGAACTTCTCACCGGTGCGGCCGTCGTAAACGGTGGTCTTGCCGTCGCGGTCCAGCTCGATCTTGGAGAAGTCGATGATGTGGCCCTTCTCACCCATCAGCTTCGGCAGCTTGGTGGGGTAAGCGGGGGCGTTCTCGCCGTGCCACATCTCGCGGGCGGTATCGAAGGTATCGCCGATGTCAGCCTCGCGGGCGGAGTCGAAGACCGGGGTCATGACCTTGATGCCGCAGGCCTTGGCTGCGTAGCCGAGGTTGACTTCCAGCACCTGACCGATGTTCATACGGGAAGGAACGCCCAGCGGGTTCAGCACGATGTCCAGCGGGGTGCCGTCGGGCAGGTAGGGCATATCCTCCTGCGGCAGGATGCGGGAAACGACACCCTTGTTGCCGTGACGGCCTGCCATCTTATCGCCGACGCTGATCTTGCGCTTCTGAGCGATGTAGCAGCGGACGACCTCGCGCACGCCGGGCTGCAGCTCGTCGCTGTTCTCCGGAGTAAAGACCTTGACGTCCACGATGATGCCGTACTCGCCGTGGGGCACGCGCAGAGAGGTGTCACGCACCTCGCGGGCCTTCTCGCCGAAGATGGCGCGGAGCAGGCGCTCCTCAGCGGTCAGCTCGGTCTCGCCCTTCGGGGTAACTTTGCCGACCAGAATGTCGCCGCTCTTGACCTCTGCGCCGATGCGGATGATGCCGCGCTCGTCCAGATCCTTCAGGGCATCCTCCGAGACGTTGGGGATGTCGCGGGTGATCTCTTCGGGTCCCAGCTTGGTGTCGCGGGACTCGGTCTCATATTCCTCGATGTGGATCGAGGTGTAAACGTCCTCGCGGACGATCTTCTCGTTCAGCAGGACGGCGTCCTCGTAGTTGTAGCCCTCCCAGGTCATGAAGCCGATCAGAGCGTTCTTGCCCAGAGAGATCTCGCCGTTGCGCATTGCGGGGCCGTCGGCCAGCACCTGACCGGCCTTGACGGTCTCGCCCACCTCGACGATGGGGCGCTGGTTGATGCAGGTGCCTGCGTTGGAGCGGGCGAACTTGATCAGAGCGTAGTTGTCCACTGCACCCTGTGCGTTGCGCACCTCAATGTGGTCTGCGTCCACCTTCTCGACGATGCCGTCGGCCTTGGCCAGAACAGCGGTGCCGGAGTCGGTCGCAGCCTTGTACTCCATGCCGGTGGCAACGATGGGCTGCTGCGTGACCATCAGAGGCACGGCCTGACGCTGCATGTTGGAGCCCATCAGAGCACGGTTACAGTCATCGTTCTCGAGGAAGGGGATGCAGGCGGTAGCGACAGAGACCATCATTCGGGGCGAGACGTCCATATAATCGACCTTCTCGGCGTCGATCTCGAGGATGTCGTCGCGGCGGCGGGCGGAGACGCGGGCACGCTTGAAGTGCTTGGTCTCGTCCAGCGGCTCGTTGGCCTGTGCCACAACGTACTCGTCCTCAACGTCAGCGGTCATATACTCGACCTCGTCGGTGACGACCTGATCGATGAGGTTGCCGTTCTCGTCGTAGGTCTTCTTGACCTTGCGGTAGGGAGCCTCGACGAAGCCGTACTCGTTGATCTTGGCGTAGGATGCCAGATAGGAGATCAGACCGATGTTGGGGCCTTCAGGAGTCTCGATGGGGCACATACGGCCATAGTGGCTGTAGTGGACGTCGCGGACTTCGAAGCCTGCGCGGTCACGGCTCAGACCACCGGGGCCCAGAGCAGACAGACGGCGCTTGTGGGTCAGCTCAGCCAGAGGGTTGTTCTGGTCCATGAACTGAGACAGCGGAGAGGAGCCGAAGAACTCCTTGATGGCGGCCACCACAGGGCGGATGTTGATGAGGGCCTGCGGGGTGATGACGCTCTGGTCCTGGCTCTGGAGGGTCATCCGCTCACGGATGACGCGCTCCATGCGGGAGAAGCCGATGCGGAACTGGTTCTGCAGCAGCTCACCGACACTGCGGATGCGGCGGTTGCCCAGATGGTCGATGTCATCGGTGGTGCCGATGCCGTGGCCCAGACCGTTCAGGTAGTTGATGGAGGAGAGGATGTCGGTCACGGTGACGGTGCGGCCGATGAGCTGGTCGTGGTTGCGGCGCAGCATCTCCTTCTGCTCCTCCACATCGGAGGTGGTGTCGAGGATCTTCTTGATCTCCTCGAAGGAGCAGCGCTCGTTGATGCCGCATTCCTTGACGTCGAAGGAGAAGAAGCCCTGTGCATCCACACAGCCGTTGGTGATGACCTTGACCTTCTTGCCCTCGACGTTCAGCACGACGATGTTGACGCCGGCTGCATCTGCGGCCTCCGCCATCTGACGGGTGATCTTGGCATCCTTCTCGATGAGCAGCTCGCCGGTCAGAGGAGCGACGACGTTCTCGGCGGCGACGTGGTTCATGATGCGGCGTGCCAGAGACAGCTTCTTGTTCATTTTATAACGACCGAACCGGGACAGATCGTAGCGGCGGGGGTCGAAGAAGAGCATATTGATCTGGCTGGTGGCGGACTCCACCGTGGGAGGCTCACCGGGGCGCAGCTTGCGGTAGACTTCCAGCAGGCCCTCCTCGGTGTTCTTGGTGGTGTCCTTCTCCAGCGTGGCAAGGATGCGCTCATCCTCGCCGAAGTAGTTCAGGATGTCCTCGTTGGAGGACAGGCCCAGTGCACGGCAGAGGACAGTGACGGGCAGCTTGCGGTTCTTGTCGATGCGGACATAGAACACGTTGGAAGCGTCGGTCTCGTACTCCAGCCATGCGCCGCGGTTGGGGTTCATGGTGGCGCTGTACAGGTCGTTGCCCACCTTATCCTTGGCATCACCGTAGAATACGCCGGGAGAACGGACCAGCTGGCTGACGATGGCGCGCTCTGCACCGTTGATGACAAAGGTGCCTGCGTCGGTCATCAGGGGGAAGTCGCCCATGAAGATCTCCTGATCCTTCACCTCGCCGGTCTCCTTGTTCAGCAGACGGGCGGTGACGCGCAGGGGCGCTGCATAGGTCACGTCGCGCTCTTTGCACTCTTTGATGCTGTACTTCGGCTCCTTGTCGAGGCGGAAGTCCACAAAGCTCAGTGCCAGATTGCCGGTATAGTCCTCAATGGTGCCGATGTCGTGGAAGACCTCTTTCAGGCCCTCGTCCAGAAACCACTGGTACGAGTTCTTCTGGACCTCGATGAGGTTCGGCATACTGATGACTTCGTCGATGTGGGAGAAGCTCATGCGCTCGGTCTTGCCGAGCTTGACGGGCTTGACTTTCATCATAAAATCAACCACTCCTTACTTTTATACTCTACGGATGTTGCAAAATGCAGGTCGAATTTGAGCAGACACACATAATTCGGCCTGCACCGCGCGCAGAAGTCCGGCGTTTTGCACAAACTTTTCGGTGAGACCCGTCCGGCTCGCACTGCACAAACTCCCTTTTTGGCGCACTAGGCCATTATGTGATACTAATGCAGTATACACCCTGAAACCCCTGTTGTCAAGCCATTTTTCCGTTTTGAGGCAAAAAAATTCCCGAGCGCCCTCTTTTATGGGACGCCCGGGTGCGTGTACGCTTTGCGCGATTTTGGGGTTGATTTTTTTGTTTTTTACGTTCCAGACAAAAACACCCTTGTGCATTTTGTCACCATTTGCTCTTGCATCCTGCTCTACTCGTCCAGATAATCCCGCAGGCGCTTGGCCCGGCTGGGGTGGCGCAGCTTGCGCAGGGCCTTGGCTTCGATCTGGCGCACCCGCTCGCGGGTGACGTTGAACTCCCGGCCCAGCTCTTCCAGCGTCCGGGCGCGGCCATCCTCAAGGCCGAAGCGAAGGGCGATGACCCGCTCCTCCCGGGGCGTGAGGCTCTTGAGCACCGTCATCAGCTCCCGGCGGAGCAGCTGCCGCCCGGCCTCGTCGGCGGGGATGCCCGCCTCATCGTCCCGGATGAAATCCTCAAGGTGGGCGTCCTCCTCCTCCCCCACCGGTGTTTCGAGGCTGATGGGGTCCTGCGACAGCTGCAGCAGCTCCCGCACCCGGGCCGCCTCCATGTCCAGCTGGGCGGCGATCTCCTCGACCGTCGGCTCCCGGCCTGTGCGGCGCAGCAGCTCCCCCGCCGTCTTCTTCACCCGGTTGATGCTCTCCACCAGATGCACCGGGATGCGGATGGTTCGGCCCTGATCGGCGATGGCCCGGGTGATGGACTGCCGGATCCACCATGTGGCGTAGGTGGAAAACTTGAAGCCCCGGTCCGGCTCGAACTTTTCCGCCGCCTTCATCAGACCGAGGTTCCCCTCCTGAATGAGGTCGAGGAAGGGCAGGCCCCGCCCGGCGTACCGCTTTGCCACCGAGACCACGAGGCGGAGGTTCGCTTCGCTGAGACGGCGGCGGGCGTCCTCGTCCCCGGCCTGCGCGGCACGGGCGAGGGCAGCCTCCTCCTCCGCGGACAGCAGGGGCACCCGGCCGATCTCCTTCAGATAGGTCTTTACCGGGTCGTCCAGCGCCACCCCCTCGGCAGAAAGCTCATCCTCGAGCCTGCCGATCTGCTCTTCGTCCAGAAGCGGCAGCTCTGTCTCCTCCTCAGCCACCTGCACGCCCCGCATCTCCAGTGCGGCATACAGCTCGTCCAGCCCTGCCGGGTCGAAGTCCTGTTCCTCCATCGCACGGCTCACCTGCTCGGGCGTCAGGACATGGCGGCGGGCACGTCCCGCCAGCAGTTTTGCCATTTCTTCCGTCTGTGACATTTTCTGCATCTGCTCTTCTCCTTCCGGCCCCAGCCGGTGGAGAGATCAGACCGAATCTTCTGCGTCAGCAGTTCCCTGCTTTTGTTCCCGCATCGACTGGAGATACTGTTCAATATCGTTGGTTGACATACTGGCGGCGCGGCTGGCCACGGGGGTGCCCCGGGCGATGCGTTCCAGATAGAGCTGGATGTCCTCCGGCGTACAGTTCACATCGCTGTATTGTGCCGCAAGACGGCTCAATTCATTCAGGGCCTCTTCGCTGACGAAGGCCCGCAGGGTGGCGAGGCTCACGTCCACCCCCTGCTCCCTGCAGCGGAGCATGGCCTCGTACAGCTCCTTCTGCTGGGGCTGCAAAAACTGCTCCGGCCTGAGTCGGGCACTCACCTTGTCGATGTAGCCCGGCTCCCGCAGCATAGCGGCCAGAAGCCGCTGTTCGGCGCTGGCCATCCCCAGTGCGCCCCGGCCTGCGCCGTAGGGCACCTTGATCTGGTCCATCTCGCCCTCCCGCAGACGGGCGCGGCTCCGCTCCCAGCGGCGCTTGCTGCCGGCCCTTTTCACGGCGTCGGCCAGCTGGGCCATGATGGCGGTCTTGGAGATGTTGGTCTCCTCGGCCAGACGGCCTGCGTAGACCTCCTGCTCGGTGGGGTTGGAGCGCTGGGCCAGCATCTCCACGGCCTCCTTGACGTACTCGAGGCGCTGAGCGTCCTGCTTGAGGTCGTACTGGTCCCGCAGCCGCTTCATCCGGAAGTCCAGCGCGTTGCCCACGCCGTCCAGCAGGGCCTTGAAGCGGTCGGCACCGTATTTTTTGATGTACTCGTCCGGGTCCTTTGCCCCCGGGATCTGTAAGACGCCCACCCGCACCGGGCTGTTGCGGAACAGCTCCAGCGAGCGGAGGGTGGCCTTCTGGCCCGCCTCATCGGAGTCGTAGCTGAGGATGACCTCCTCGGCGTACTGGCTGATGAGCTTGACCTGATCGGGCGTCAGGGCCGTGCCGCAGGCGCAGACGGCGGTGTCGATGCCCGCCTGATGCATGGAGATGACGTCCATGTAGCCCTCACAGAGGACATACCGGCGGGAGGCGCTCCGCTTGGCGATCTGGAGCGCAAACACCGTATCCGACTTGTGGTAGACCAGCGTTTCGGGGCTGTTGACGTATTTGGGCTTGGAGTCGTCCAGCACCCGGCCGCCGAAGGCGATGATGTTGCCCCGCAGGTCGAAGATGGGGGTCATGACCCGCCGCCAGAACAGGCAGTAGATGCGGCCCGACTGGCTGCGCTTGAACAGGCCGCTGGCGTCCAGCTCCTGCTGGTTGTATCCCTTATCCCGGAGGTACTGGTAGAGCGCCTGCCCGTCGTCGGGGGCATAGCCCAGCCCGAAGCGGTTGATGGTCTTGTCGTCGAGGCCGCGCCGCCGCCAGTAGGCCCGGGCCTGCCGGGCCTCCTCCACCGTGGAGTTGAGGCAGGCGTGGAAGAAGCGGGCCGCGTCCTTGTTCATGGTCAGGATGCGGCTGCGCAGACGGCCCGTTTTGTCGTCCTCGGTGGGTTCGGGCATCCCGGCCCGCTGGGCCAGCAGCTTGACGGCCTCGATGTAGTCGATGCTGTTGATCCTCTTGGTAAAGCTCACCGCGTCGCCGCCCGCGCCGCAGCCAAAGCAGTAGAAGCTCTGGGTGTCCGGGTAGACGTAGAACGAGGGGGTCTTCTCGCTGTGGAAGGGGCACAGCCCGCCGTAGAGCCGGCCCTTCCGTTTGAGCTGGACATAATTGCCCACCAGCTCCACGATGTCGGTGCGGCGGGTCAGCTCTTCAATATATTCGTGTGGGATCATAACGATGTTCGGCGCTCCTTTTTCTCCAAAACGTGCCGCCTGCGGGGCACAAAGACGTCCTCGAAGGTGCGGACGGCAGATCTGCCGCTTCTTTTTCTCTCGTTCCCCCTCCTCTCCGTGCGCGGCCGATCCCAGTGCCGCGTCTGCGGCTATTGTAACCGATTTGCGCTGTCGAAGGGGGAAAATCCATGACTCTTCGTTCAAAAAATGTTTCGATGGGTTTGCTGGGAATTTTTGGTATTCCGGCTTCTTTCGCCGGTTGCCGCTGTTTTTCGTTCTACGGCAACGGGATCAACCTCTCAGTCTCGCATTCGCTCGCCAGTTTCCCCGGCAGCGGCATGCCCTCTCAGGCGCTTCGCGCCAGCTCCCCCAGAGGGGGAGCCACTGGCGTGCCGGGCCACTCTGCACTGGACGCATAAGGCTCGACAGGGCGCAAAAGAGCGGGCCTCGCTTACGGGGGCAGCGGCTTCTGGACAAGAGCACCTCGTCAAGCTGCTGTGAATCCAGACCGCAGGGCATTACTGTTTCCGGATAGAAGAAACTTTGCTCGTCCTGCGTGGGCCTGACCGGCACGCCAGTGCCTCTCCCTTTGGGAGAGGTGGCTGCGAAGCAGACGGAGAGGGCAAGGATGCTGCCGGAGAAACACTGGCACAGCGACAGCATCGCTCTGACAAAGAGCCTGCTTATCGCTGCGCAGCGGCTCTGACTCAGGCGGCTTGCCCTCTCAGTCATCGCTGCGCGATGCCAGCTCCCCCAAAGGGGGAGCCTCAAAGCAGTCCCTCAGAACGCCGCATAAAACGGCGCACTCACGGTGACATTGGCCGTGCCCCGTGTCAGCTCCTGCAGCTGGGTGAGCAGCGGCCCCTCGGTGTGTTCCGGCATCTGCCAGCGGAGGGTGACCCGGTCGGTGAACTCCGGCTCGGCCAGCTTGCCCCCTGCCGCCCGGATGAGGAGGTCGGCCCGCTCATAAAGCCCGTAATCCACCGTCACCTCCAGCGCCACCACGCTGCGCACCGTGACCACCTCGGCGGCTTCCAGCGCCCGGGCGGTGGCCGTGGTGTAGGCCCGGACGAGGCCCCCCGTGCCCAGCAGCACGCCGCCGAAGTACCGGGTGACGACCACGATGAGGTCGGTCAGGCCGCTGTGCTGCAAGACCTCCAGCGCAGGCGTCCCCGCCGTCTTGGCCGGTTCGCCGTCGTCGGAGTAGCGCTCCCGGCTGCCCTCCCGCAGACGGTAGGCATAGACGTTGTGGCGGGCGGTGCGGTTGGCCGCACGCACCTGCTCCAGAAAGGCCACGGCCTTTTCCTCGCTGTCTGCAAAGGAGAGCTGCGCGATGAAACGGCTCTTCTTCTCTTCGTATTCTCCGATGGCCGTGCCTCGGATGGTGCGGTAATCCTCCACGCTGGTTCCTCCTGCTTTTCATCAATGAGATAAGTATAGCATAAACCGCCCCAAAGAAAAAGCCCGCCTGTGCCAGCGGCACAGACGGACTCATTTTTCATGTCAGGTTCAGCGGATCTCGATGCCCAGCTTGAACTTCAGGTTGCCCAGCACCTTCTTGACGGTGCGCTCCACCTGCTCGGCGGAGACTTCGGCAGCGGGGTCGGACAGGGTCAGGGAGAAGGCCATGCTCTTCTTGCCCTCGCCGAGGTTCGCACCCCGGTAAATATCGAACAGCTTGACCTCGGTGATGAGGGGGCTGGCCTTTTTGATGGCCTCCTCGATGTCGCCGCAGGCCACAGCCTCGTCGCAGACCAGCGCCAGATCGCGCTTGACGGCGGCATAGGGGCTGAGAGGCTTGTAGCGCAGCCCGCCCTCGACGCAGGACATCAGGGCCTCGTAGTCCAGCTCGCCCAGATAGATGTTCTGGCTGTCCTTCTGCTCCTTGGCGATCTCCAGCTCAGCGTTGATCTCGTTGGCCAGCTTGCCAAAGACGCCCAGACGCTTGCCGTTGCAGTAGACGGCGGCGCTGATGCCGGGGTGGAGCCAGCTGGTGGTCTCCCGCTGGTAGGTGAAGGTCAGGTCGAAGCCTGCAGCCAGCGCCTCCAGAGCGCCCTTGACGGTGAAGAAGTCCTCCGCCGGGCCGAACGCGCCGAGGCAGAGGGTCTGACGCTCGTGGGGATGCTCCTGAATGGGCAGCTCCTTGGCGAGGTAGACCGGTGCCATCTCGAACAGGCGGCCCTCGGCGTTGCCCTTCTTCAGGTTGTCCACGATGACGTTCAGCATGGAGGGGGCCAGCAGGGTGCGCATGACGGACAGATTCTCGCTGATGGGGTTCAGGATGCGGATGGCCTTGCGGGCCTCGTCGTCCGCCGGGATATGGAGCATATCGAACTCGGCGTTGGAGTAGAAGGCCAGCGTGGAGGCCTCATAGAAGCCCTGTGCCGCCAGCAGCCGCTTGGTCTTGAGCTGCTGCTTCTGGTCGTAGTTCAGGCCGCCGTTGGTGACGGAGGCGGTGTTCAGGAAGGTGGGCACGATGTGGTCATAGCCGTACTCGCGGATGACCTCCTCGGCCAGATCGGGGAAGCTCTCCACGTCCTCGCGGTAGAGCGGTGCCGAGACATCCCAGCTGCCGTCGGCCTGCACATCTACGGTGAACTCGAGGCGCTTGAGGATGTCGATCATGGTCTGGTCGGGCACGGTGATGCCCAGCACGCCGCAGATCTTGGCCGGGGTGGTGACGATGTGCCTGCGCTCCAGCGGGCGGCCATCGGTCAGGTCGTATTCCAGCGTGGTGATGTCGCCGCAGTCCAGCTCCTGAATGAGGTGCAGGGCGCGGGCAAGGCCCATTTCGGGGGAGTGACGGTCCACGCCCTTCTCGTAGCGGGCGGAGGAGTCGCTGTTCTGGCCCAGAGCGCGGCTGGTCTTGCGGACCGAGTCGCGGGCGAAGGTCGCGCACTCGAAGAGCAGGCTGGTGGTGGCGTCGTCCATGCCGGAGTTTGCGCCGCCCATGATGCCGGCCAGCGCCACCGGCTTCTCGGCGTCGCAGATGACCAGATTGTTGGGGTTCAGGGTGAACTCCTTCTCGTCGAGGGTGGTGATCTTCTCGCCCTCCGCAGCGCGGCGGACGGTGATGCTGCGGCCCGCCACCTTATTCAGGTCGAAGGCGTGCATGGGCTGGCCCATCTCCAGCAGGGTGTGGTTGGTGATGTCCACCACGTTGCTGATGGAGCGCAGGCCGCAGAGGGCCAGATGGCGCTTCATCCAGCGGGGAGACTCGCCCATCCGGATGTTGCGGACGTAGTGTGCCATGTAGCGGGGGCAGAGGTCGGGGGCTTCCACCTTCACGCTCACCGGCGCGTCGGCGTCGCAGACGGCCTTGTAGTCCATGGCCGGCATGTGCAGGGGCTTGCCGAGGATGGCGGACACCTCGCGGGCGATGCCCAGCACCGACTGGCAATCGGGGCGGTTGGCGGTGATGGAGATGTCGAAGATGTAGTCATCCAGACCCACCACGGGGGCGATGTCGGTGCCGGGGACGGAGTCCTCGGGCAGGATGAGCAGGCCGTAGACCTCAGAGCCCGGGAACAGGTCGTCGTTCAGGCCCAGCTCCTCGCCGGAGCAGAGCATTCCGTTGGACTCGACGCCCTGCATCTTGCGGGCCTTGATCTTGATGCCGCCGGGCAGGGTGGAGCCGTCCAGCGCGGCGGGCACACAGTCGCCCAGCTTCATGTTCGAAGCGCCGGTGCTGATGCGGATGTCGTGGCCGTAGCTGCCGCAGTCCACGACGCACTTGGTCAGATGGGTGCCCTCCTGAGGCTCCATCTCCACGATCTTACCCACGACCACCTTGCTGATGCCGGCGTCCAGCGGGATCAGCTCCTCGACCTCAAAGCCGCAGGAGAAGAGCTTCTCTTCAAGCTCCTGTGCGGTAACGTCAATATCGACGAGTTCTTTTAACCAACTGAAAGGTACTTTCATTGTTTGCTCTCTCCCCTCTTATTCGTGGAACTGCTTGAGGAACTGCAGGTTGTTCTCAAACATCAGGCCGATGTTGTTGATGCCGTACTTCAGCATGGCGATGCGCTCGATGCCGATGCCGAAGGCAAAGCCCGAGTACACGTCCGGGTCGATGTTGCAGTTCTCCAGCACCTTGCGGTTGACGACGCCGCCGCCCAGCACCTCGATCCAGCCGGTGTGCTTGCACAGGGGGCAGCCCTTGCCGTGGCACTCGAAGCAGCTCACGTCCACCTCGACGCTCGGCTCAGTGAAGGGGAAGTAGGAGGGGCGCAGGCGGGTGCGGGTGTCGGCACCGAACAGCTTCTGCACGAAGGTGTTCAGCGCGCCCTGCAGGTCGCCCAGCGTGATGCCCTTATCCACCACCAGACCCTCCATCTGATGGAACATGGGGCTGTGGGTGGCGTCGGAGTCGGAGCGGAAGACGCGGCCCGGGATGAGCACCTTGATGGGCGGCTTCTGGCTGTCCATAGTGCGGATCTGGCCGCCGGAGGTCTGGGTGCGGAGCAGGAACTCGTCGGACAGGTAGAAGGTGTCCTGCATATCGCGGGCGGGGTGGTCCTTCGGGACGTTCAGACGGGTGAAGTTGTGGTCGTCGTCCTCGATCTCGGGGGCGTCTGCCACCGCAAAGCCCATGCCCGAGAAGACGTCGATGATCTGGTTGGTCACGAGGGTCAACGGGTGCAGACCGCCCACGGCGCGGGTCTTGGCGGGCAGGGTGATGTCCACCGTCTCGGCGGCGTTGCGGGCGGCAAGCTCGGCCTGCTTGACCTGCTCGGCGGCGGCGTCATACTCCGCCTGCACCTTGGTCTTCAGTTCGTTGATGATCTTGCCCATGGCCGGACGCTCCTCGGGGGCGACCGAGCGCAGATTCTTCATCAGGGCGGGGATCTTGCCGTTCTTGCTCAGATATTCCTGCCAGAAAGTTGCCAGCGTCTCCTTGGAAGAGACCTGACCGAGGCTCTCTTCCGCCTGCTTTGCCAGCTCGTCGATCATTGCTTGCATGGATGTTCTCTCCTTCTCATTCGTGTTGTTCAGCGGACAGCAAAAAAGCTCCGTCCCCTGCCGGGGCCTCTCGTAAGGCCCGGCAAAAGGGACGAAGCTTCAAAAATTTACAGCTCCGCGGTACCACCCGGTTTCCGCCCGGCCCACTCGGGAGCCGTGCGGCGCTCAAAACGCCGTAACGGGGCGCACCGTCCGGCCCTACTGCAAGGTTCAGGCCAGCCGCTCGGGAGCGAACTTCAGCCAGCGCCCGCACGGAAGCCCTCTCAGCCGGTGAAGCTTCTCTCTTTGCTGCGGTGCGCCCGCCTACTCTCTCCGTCGCTGCGTTTGGAGTATTCAGGTCGTGGTCATCAAATAACCATGAACCATCTTACCACATTTCGGGCCGGTTTGCAAGCGGCGCAGGCAGATTTCGAGGAATATCCGCTTTTTTCTTGCGTTTTGCTGGGGGATTTTTTTGCTGGCAGAGGCTCGCCGGCAGCGGCAGGCCTTTTCTGTCGCCACCCCCGAGCCACGCAGGTTATCTGGCCAAGTTTCAAAATATCAGCGTACCAACGCCGTAAAACGAACTTTGCCAAGGTGGCAAACTTGTACCCAGCTGGCAAAGTAGGTAGTTTGCCAATCAGGGGAACTTTGCCACTTGTTCCACCGCAGTGAAGGAATCCCGTGGAATCCTGCCCGCTCTCGTGGCCCTGAGCGGCGCGGCGGCGCTTGGCAGAAAACCGCGCGCCTCTTGATAAAAAACGCACTGCCGGGTTCCTTGACAGCCGCCCGGCAATGCGCTATAATATCCATAGAAAAGGCACTGTGACAAACGGTTTGGCCTCTTTCTAAGGATTTGGCTTTTTGAAAACCGTCACCTTGGCAGAGGTGGCGGTTTTACTTTTTGATCCGAATCGTGAACGTAAGTCCAAAGACATGGAACGTCAAAGTAATCGGCATCTTCTCACCTCCTTTCGGAAGTGAGAGACCAAACCGCCTGCCGTATGTACAGTGCCCCGCCGCTTTCCAGCGGCAGCACCAGTGTATCATAAACGCTGACAGAAAACAAGAAAATCCCCCACAAATGTGGGGGATTTTCTCATGTTCGCAATCTTTTACTTACTTCGCCAGCAGCTCCTCCGCCAGCGCATCCATCTGCGCCTCGGCGGCGGGGTTGGAGGCAGAGCGGAGGGTGACGACGGTGTCACAGACGGTGATGTTCTTCATGCCCTCCAGCTCGGCGCGCATGAGCTTTGCGGCCATGGGTGCCCAAGTGCCGTTCTCCATCAGGGCGATGGTGCGGCTCTGGAAGGCCTTGGTCTTGAGGTGGGCCAGCAAGTTCTCCATCGGCGGGAAGAGGAAGCCGTCGTAGGTGGCGCAGGCCAGCACGGTCTTGCCGCAGCGGAAGGCCTCCGTGACGGCGTAGGAGACATCGACCCGGGTCAGGTCGATCTCCACCACCTTCGCCCCCTTGGCCCGGAGCTTGTCGGCCAGAGTGTGGGCGGCGGCGCGGGTATGGCCGTGGATGGAGGCGCTGGCCACCAGGATCTTCTCCGGCTCCTCGGCCCTGTAGCTGGACCACAGATCATAGTAGTTCAGGTATTTGCTGAGGTCGCCGGTGAGGACAGGGCCGTGCAGCGGGCAGATGGTGGCAATGTCCAGCGCAGCGGCCTTTTTCAGCAGGGCCTGCACCTGCGGGCCGTACTTGCCCACGATGTTCAGGTAGTAGCGGCGGGCCTCGCTGGCCCAGTCGGCCTTCTCGTCAAACTTTGCCACAGCGCCGAAGCGGCCGAAGCCGTCGGCGGAGAAGAGGACTTTTTCGGTGGACTCATAGCTCACCATGACCTCGGGCCAGTGGACCATCGGCGCAAAGACGAAGGTGAGGGTGTGTGCGCCCAGCGAGAGGCTCTCGCCGTCCTTCACGACGACGCGGCGCTCCTTGGCGATGGCCTCCGGGCCGAAGAACTGCTCCATATACTGGAAGGTCTTGGCGTTGCCCACCACCTGCATCTCGGGGTAGAGGGCGGCGAGGCGGGCCACATTTGCGCCGTGGTCCGGCTCCATGTGGTGGACGACGAGGTAAGCGGGCTTCTCCCCTGCCAGCGCCTCGGTGACGTTTGCCATCCACTCGTCGGTGGCACGCACGTCCACCGTGTCGAGGATGGCGGTCTTCTCGTCCCGGATGATATAGGAGTTGTAGCTGACGCCGGTGGGCACCGGGTACTGGCTCTCGAACAGGTCAATGGTGGTATCGTCCACACCCACGCCAAGGATGGCGCTGCTGATATTCTTTACGCTCATAAGCACATTCCCTCTCTGCTGTTTTGTGTATGACATACCGCAGTCGGCAGTATTTTTCAAGAATCGTTCTTAGTATAGCACAGCCTGCCCCCTTCGTCAACTATTTATCAGGCCGGACGGCAGGCCGAGGCTCTACTCCTGTGGAATATAAGACCAAGTGACAATTTAATAATATATCTACGTTATTTTTTGCCACTTGGTCAGTTTGGCCAAGTGACCCCCATTGGCCAAGTGAGTCAGTTGGCCAGCCATGCCCATTTGGCCACCATGGCCAAGTGAGTTTTTAATCGCATCATCGTCAAGAATCAGTCACTTGGTCAGATAATGCGCGGGTCTCGGAGAGCGCACTTGGCAGCTCGTTCATGTCGTCGATCTCGAGGAGGGCGCTGGCGCTGGCCTCGTCGAGGCTCTGGACGCTGCGCAGCTTCCGGCTGATGGCGCGGCTGCGGACGCCGATGAGCTTGTCCAGCTCCTCGTCGGTCTGGCGCAGGCGCTGCTGCATCTTGGTGAGGCCCTGCCCGAACTTGTCGAACTCGGTCTTCACCGCGCCCAGCAGCTGCCACACCTCGCCCGAGCGCTTCTGGATGGCGAGGGTCTTGAAGCCCATCTGTAAGCTGTTCAGCAGGGCCGCCATGGTGCTGGGGCCTGCCACGTTGACTTGATAATCCCGCTGCAAGACCTCCAGCAGCCCGGCGTTCACCACCTCGGCATACAGGCCCTCAAAGGGCAGGAACAGGATGCCGAAGGCCGTGGTATAGGGCGGCTCGACGTACTTTTCCCGGATGTCCTTTGCCTCGCTGCGGATAACCATTTCCAGCGCGTGGCGGGCGTTCTCCACGGCCTGCGCGTCGCCGGAGGCGTAGGCGTCCTGCAGGTGGCCGTAGGTGTCGCCGGGGAACTTGGAGTCGATGGGGAGCCAGACGCTGCCGCCGTCCGCGCCCGGCATCTTGATGGCGTATTCCACCCGCTGGGTGCTGCCCGGGATGGTGGCGACGTTGGTGTCGTACTGCTCGGGGGCCAGAATTTCTTCGAGGATGGCCCCCAGCTGGATCTCGCCGAGGATGCCGCGGGTCTTGACGCCCGAGAGCACCTGCTTCAGGCCGCCCACATCGGCGGCAAGGGACTGCATCTCGCCCAGACCCTTGTACACCTGCTCGAGCTGCTGGTTGACGGCCTTGAAGCTCTCGGTGACCCGCTTCTGCAGGGCGTCCTGAAGCTGCTCGTCCACCGTGTGGCGGATCTCATCCAGCTTGCGGGCGTTCTCGGCCTGAAGCGTCGCCATGCTCTGGGTGACGGCCTGACGCAGCTGCTCCATCTGCTGGGTGTTGGCCTGCTCGAGGCTGCGCAGCCGCTGCTCAAGGATGCGCTGCTGGCTGTCCTGCCCCTGCCCCAGCGTGGTGCTCATCCCCTGCACGGCGGTCTGGAGCGTCTCGCTGACGCTGCGGATGGCGGCGTAGTTCTGCTGGGCCACGGCGTCCTGCCGGGCGCTGAAGTCCTTGGCCTGTGCGGCAAGCTGCTGCTCCAGCCAGCTCTTCAGGGCCTCGTCGTCCTTCGGCTCCTTCAGCAGGCGGCTGGTGCGAGCCAGCAGCACCGCCATCATCAGACAGATGGCGACGAGCAGCAGGGTGTACACGAACGCAAGATATTCCATTTACTTTACTTCCTCAAATCTCAAAACTTCTTTGGTGGTGACCCTTTCCTCCCCGGCAAGGCCCACGCCGTCGGCCTCCATCTCCCCGCTCTGGTTGTCGTAGGGGTCGCTGCGGAAGCCTGTCATCGGCGGGTCAAAGGGGGCTTCGAAGGCGCTGTTGGCCACCATCCGGCCCGTGTCCAGACTGCCGAAATAGTGGCGGCGGAGCATCTCATCGCCCCGGCGTGCCATGGAGGCACCGTAGGAGCAGTCAGCGTACATCCAGCCCTTGGGCGCGATGTAGAACCGTGCCCAGTCGTGGCAGCCTGCATCCCCCGGAGCCACCGCAAGGCCGCTCTCCCAGCGGGCCGGGATGCCCGCGATGCGGCAGAGGGTAATGAAGGTGAGGGCCATGATGCCGCAGTCGCCCCGGCGGCTGCGGGCGCAGTTCTCGGCGATGGACTCATGGACGAAATAGGAGGGCTGGAAGTGATACCGGACGTTCAGGGTGACGTAATCGTAGATGCGCTTCGCCTTCTCCGCCGGGCTGGTGACGCCCTCGGTGAGCTGGGCCGCCAGCGCCCGCAGATAGGGCGTAAAGACGATGTGGGGCGCTTCCTCGCCGGTGTAGAAGTCCGGCTGCTCCGGGTCGGGCGTGAAGGAGAGCGGGTCGGCGTAGACCGCCGTTTCGCGGTAGCTGTACTCCGCGCCGAAGGTGCGGTTCTCGGCAAGGTCGGCCTCCCAGTACACGGTGCGCTGGGGCGCGTCCTCGGCGGCGATATGGCCGGGCGTCTCGGTAAAGGCGTCCAGCGTGATATGGCTCTGGGACGGGCAGGCGGCAGGCAGGGCCAGCCACGCCCGGACATGGACGGTGTCCCGGCCCTCGGCTCTCGCCTTTTCCAGCGCGGCGGCGAAGGCCTCGTCCGACATCCGGATGCTGGTGCGGAGGGTGATGTCGGCGCTGGCGCTCCCCTCCTGCATCATCTTTTCGCAGAGGCGGTGACGCTCCTCGTTCTTATTGTTGGGGGCGTCCGGGGTCTTTTTCCGGGCGGCGAGGTCGGCGTGGGTGGCCAGCAGGGTCTCGGCGAACCGCTCCTGATACCGCTTTTCTCCCTCCACGAACCGCCAGTCCATCCGGCCCTCCCAGTCGAGGGCGCGGAACTCCTCCGCCGTGAACCCTTTCACCCGCTCCTGCATCCGGGCGATGGCCTCGGCCTCCGTCCAGCAGTATTCCCCGGGCAGACGGCGCATGATCTCCTTCTGGACGGTCAGCGCCTCCCGCAGGGCGTCCACGCCGTGGGGCGTGGGGTTCTCGGGCGGGACGTATCCCTCCGGCGCAGCGCTGCCGTTGGTGGCGGGGCTGTTCTGGGTCTTGGTCCAGTCCTCGGCCAGCAGCCGGTCGATGCGGGCGATGGCCTCCTTGTAGTATCCGGCTGCCTTCAGCCGGGCGATGTCGTCGGGCAGGCCCACGTTCAGGCTGCGGACGCATTCATTCAAATCGTACATATCCTTTCCCTCTTTTCTTTATTCTTCCGAAACACTCTTCCAGAATGCGGCGGCGTCAGCCACCCAGCCCTCCGCGTCGGTGCCCACGCCGATGCCGACGCCATGCTTGGCGTCGTCGTAGACCTGCACCCGGTTGGGCACGCCGTTGTCCCGCAGGGCCTTGGCAAGGGCCGGCCCCTGCAGCGGGTAGACGAAGGCCATGAGCATCTTGTCGTTCCGGCCATACCACAGGAAGGTGGGCGGGTAGTCCGGCGTCACCAGCTTCGAGACCGTGTAGGAGTAGTAGCGCCTTTCCAGCCGGTCGGTGTCCATCAGGAGATGGTAGGCGGGCTTTGCCTCCAGAAAGTTGTTGATGGGGTAGGCCAGCAGCAGTGCGCCGGGCTTCGGGACGCCGTAGCGGCCCCAGCCCTTTTCCTCATTGCCGAAGACGCCCGCGATCTGCCCGCCGGAGGAGTAGCCCAGCAGGGCGTAATCCTCGGTGGAGACGCCGAAGGTGTCTGCGTTCGCCAGCACGAGGCGGATGGCCCGGGCAAGGTCTTCCATCGGAGCGTCGTCCCCGGCCTCGAGGCCGATGCGGTAGCGCAGGGAGAAGACGGCGTACCCCTGCTGGTGCAGCTCCCACGCCGTGGACACGCCGCCCCGCAGCTCGCCGCTGTAGTAGAGCGAGTTGCCCGACAGCACGATGGCGAACTTTGCCCCCGGCTGCTCTGCGGGGCAGTAATACAGCTCCGCGTGGGCGCGGGAGGGCATGGCGGCGATCTCCTCCTCCGAATAGAGCGGGTACGTCACCTGCACCCCGTCGTGGTACACCTGCGCCAGATAGTTCAGCCCCGCCGCGCAGGCCTCTGCCGATGTGTCGTCCACCACCTCGGCCAGCGTCTCATCGTCCCGGCTGGTGGAGAGCTTTTCGCAGTCCCGCTCCCATACATAGGTGTAGGTGTAGAGGCCGCTGGCCCGGATGTCGGGGTCGTCGCGGATCTCTTTCATGGTGGTCTGGGGCGTGATGCTGGCCGCAGAGGCCGGGAGAGCGAGGAGGCCGAGCATCAGCGCAGAAGCAGTGAGTCGTTTCCAATCCATCTTCTTGTCTCCTTTTTTTCGGAGCAGCCGAATTGCATTTTGCGGCAAAGAGGTCTATAATGGTTCCTGCCCCGAACGGGTATTTTCTACTCTGTTAGATATCACTTTTAATCT
>OHHN01000033.1_pt1 | contig 92669 bp, 74 predicted proteins | sample 1568131 | NCBI WGS metagenome assembly OHHN01 (sample SAMEA3879575, study PRJEB24766) | human gut metagenome | biome: human-associated habitat; feature: feces | place: USA | collected 1985/1987 | reverse complement strand
TCGGTACGGCAGTAGAAAATCACAATGTTATGGAAATTACCTACTGCCGCACCCACGATGGCGAGACCCGCGTGCGTACCATCGAGCCGGTAGGCATCCTGTTCAGCGAATATTATTTCTATCTGGCGGCGTTCATTGAGGGCATCGACAAGGATAAGCACTTCAAGAACCCGCAGGACAATTCCCCTACCATTTACCGCATTGACCGCATCCAGAGCTATAAGACCCTCGATCGGCACTTTGCCCAGAGGTACGCAGATCGTTTTCAGGAAGGCGAGATGCGCAAACGAATCCAGTTTATGTATGGCGGTAAATTGCAGACCATCCGGTTCGAGTATACCGGTCCGAGCTTGGAATCGGTGCTGGATCGGCTGCCGACCGCAAAGGTGCTGCAAGTGACGGAAAAGGGCTGGATCGTGGAGGCCGAGGTGTTCGGTACGGGCATTGAGATGTGGGTAAGAAGTCAGGGAGAATATGTTCGGGTTATAAGACCGTAAGGAGTTATTGCGATATGGGCAAAATTCAGGTGGAAATATATTATACAGATAAGCTAGAGTCCATCCGTGTAGACCAGCAGAAGATGGAAATTCCAACGGCTATCAAGACAAAGCCTGTTATAGCATGGTTTGGGCCGACTGGAGGTCGAGTGAACTGGAGAGGACTAGCAGCTGAAATCAGAGCGATGGATCCCAACCGTGATGAAAATGCTACATATAACTTTCTGTTCAATGGTCCAGACGACAAAAAGCGGGAATTTATGACCTGTGTGAAGAACGAGAATTTGGGCGAGGAAGCACAGCAAGAAAGCAAGGCTAAAACGGAGCAGGACTACCTGATAAATGCTGAAAATTTCCATCAAATGGGCAATGAATCCGCCGCATTTCTGAATTACAAAATTGCTGCAGAAGAATATGATTCTCCACAGGCACAGTATGAAGTGGCAGTCCGGTATCAAAACGGTATTGGTGTGGAAAAAAGCGAGGAAAAAGCTGTCGGGTGGTATTATAAGGCTGCCGAGAATGGTTTTATGGCGGCCCAAATGGAAATAGCTAAGAGAAATGAATGTGGTATTGGAATAGAAAAAAACGATGAAGAAGCAGTAAGATGGTATGAAATAGCAGCTAAAAATGGAAATTTAACAGCGCAAATCAAAATGGCAGAGCAACGTAAAAATGGCGTAGAAGAAATAAAAACTGAAAGAGAAGCGAGCAAATGGTATGAACGTATTGCCGAAAATGAAAATGCAGAAGAATTATACAATGTAGCACTCCGCTATGAAAATGGCAACGGCGTACAGCCCAATGTAAATATTGCCTTTGAATTATACCAGCAGGCAGCCCAAAAGGGGAATTCAAGAGCACAACATGCGCTTGGAGTTATTTATGAGGATGGTGTGATTGCACAGTTGGACATGAAAAAAGCTATCGAATGGTACGAGATAGCTGCAAAAAATGGAAATGCAGATGCAGAATGTGACCTTGGTTATTGCTATCAATTTGGAAAAGGTGTTCAGAGGAATCTGAACAAGGCGATTGAGTTGTATGAAAAATCAGCAAGCCAGGGAAATATGTATGCACAATGTAATCTGGGAGTTTGCTATGAAAAAGGAATCGGTGTTTCCGCGGAAAAAGTGAAAGCAAGAGCACTTTATAAAGCCGCAGCGAATCAGGGACATCCGGGGGCGCAATATAAATTAGCACTTGGATATTTGAAATTTAAAAGTACAGAACAAGTGAAGACATCTAAGCTTGAGAATGACATAGAAGATTTTGTTGAAGTTGATAAGATAAATTTTGTAATGGAGTGGATGAGAAACGCAGCACAGAAGGGCATCCTTCCTGCCCAAATGTTTTTAGGAGACATTTACTGTATCTACGACGACAGCAATGGAAAAGACGGAGTATCAAAAGAAGAACGGAAAAAATATTATCAGATGGCAGCAGAACAGGGAGAACCGAAAGCGGAATATGAATTGGGAAAATACTGTATTGAAGATAAGAATGAATCTATGAAATGGCTGCAAAAGGCAGCATCACAAAACTACATAGATGCGCTGGTTGAGATTGGAAAACGCTATCAGGAGAATAATGATTTTGAAACGGCCAAGAAATGGTATCAAAGAGCAGCGGCGAAAGGAAATGAACGAGCAAAATCATACATAGAAAAGTATAAGAAATGTCATTGCTTCAACGAAAAGCAAGTTTACGAGAAAAAACACCCGCTATTGAGTAAAGCTAATTCAGGTGTATTAGGAACATTAAATTTGATACTGAGACCGTATGATTTTGATGATTGGAATAGCTACATGGAATTTATTGTAGGACCGCTTGAAAGAACTCCTTGTATTATAGAATCTAATACCCATAGGAAGTGGAAAAAGCGGCGTGATGACCCTGAAAATAGCAATGCGCAAAAAACTTGAAGAAATGAGAGTTGAGGCGGTATCTGGGATGATAAAAAACAGAAAGGATGAATGCTTATGAACAGGACTCAGGTGGAAGTACGTTTTACAGATAAACTGGATTCTATCCGTGTGGATCAGCGTGAAATGGAAATCCCCAATGCTATCAAGGAAAAGCCTATTGAAGAGTGGTTTGAAGCGACTACAGGCCGTGTAAAGTGGGGTGGTCTGGGTGCCGAGATCAAGGATATGGATTTTAGCGGCGAGAAAAACGCAGCGTACAGCTTCTTGTTCAATGGACCAGAGGACAAAAAGCGAGAGTTTATGATTTGTGTGCAAAGTTATGGCTTGGGGGAGGAAGCACAGAAAGAAAGCAAGAAGGAAACGGTACAGGAATACTTGAAGGATGCAGAAAATCTTCACCAGATGGGGAATGAGGAGGCTGCTTTTCTGAGATATAAAATTGCAGCTGAAGAGTATGGCGATGCACATGCGCAGTATAAATTAGCCCGTTGGTATCAGGATGGCATTGGTGTAGAACCGAACGAGCAGAAAGCTATTGAATGGTATCGTAAAGCGGGGCAGAATGGCAGTCTGGAAGCGCAGACGGAAATGATTCGACGCTGCGAGAATGGCATTGGTATGGAGAAGAGCCGCACGGAAGCTGTTGTGTGGTGCCGCGAGGCAGCAAAGCAGGGTGATGAGGATGCGCAATATCAGTTGGCAGAATGCTATTTTGAAGGCGATGGCATAGAACAAGACAAAGAGGAAGCTGTCAAGTGGTATCAGGAGGCTGCGAAACAAGGTAAGGTAGACGCACAATATCAATTAGCAGAATGCTATTTTGAAGGCGATGGCATAGAGCAAGACAAAGAGGAAGCTGTCAAGTGGTATCAGGAGGCCGCGAAACAAGATAAGGTAGACGCACAATATCAATTAGCAGAATGCTATTTTGAAGGCGATGGTGTAGAGCGAGACAAAAAAGAAGCCATCAAATGGTATGGTGAGGCGGCAGAACAAGGACACGTAGAAGCGCAATATAAACTGGCTGAACTCTATGAAACTGGGGTTGAAATTGAAAAAAACGAGAAAAAGGCCGTGGAGCTTTATCGAAAATCAGCAGAACAGGGGCATACAAGGGCTCAGAATGCTCTTGGCCGACTCTACATTTATGGGAAAGGTGTAGAAAAAGACGCAAAGCAAGCAATTAAGTGGTTTCAAAAAGCAGCAGAACAGGGCTATGAATCGGCGCAGTATAATCTTGGCAACTGCTATAAGACCGGGAACGGTGTAGAAGTGAATTTAGTCAAAGCAGCAGAATGGTATCGAAAGTCTGCCGAGCAAGGTTTTGCACCCGCACAGAGAAATCTTGGCAACTGTTATAAATATGGAGATGGTGTAGAAAAAGATCTTGTAAAAGCGGCAGAATGGTCTCAGAAAGCTGCAGAGCAAGGAGATAAAACTGCACAGAACAATATTGGATGTTGTTATGAACGTGGTGAGGGCGTAGAGAAAGACCTTATAAAAGCAACAGAGTGGTACCGGAAGGCCGCAGAGCAGGGATCGATAATAGCACAATACAATTTAGGTGTGTTTTATGAGCAGGGCAAGGGGAGGATAACGAAAAATCTTGAAAAAGCATTCGAGTGGTACAGAAAAGCTGCGGAGTCTGATTATCCACCTGCACAAAATAAGATTGGAGATTGCTATAAATATGGAAAAGGATCGATGAGAAATTTGGTAGATGCGGCACAGTGGTATCGTAAAGCGGCGGAGCAAGGAAACAAAACTGCGCAATTCAACCTTGGAAATTGCTATTATTATGGACACGGCGTGGCAAAAGATTTGACCAAAGCAGCAGAATGGTATTGGCACGCTGCATTGAATGGTAGTAAGGCAGCACAGAATGCTCTTGGTGACTGTTACTATTACGGGAAAGGAAGAGAAGAAAATTCCGCGCAGGCTGTGGAATGGTATCGGAAAGCCGCAGAGCAGGGTTATGCACAGGCGCAGTATAATCTTGGCTATTGCTATTACATTGGAGAGGGTATAGCAAGATCTGTATCGCTTGCAGCGGACTGGTACCATAAAGCGGCAGAGCAGGGGCATTCAGAGGCACAGGCTGCCTTTGGCGACTGTTATCGCACGGGCGAAGGTGTGACGAAAAACGAAGCATCGGCAGTATGGTGGTATCTCAAAGCAGCAGAGCAGGGGCATGTAGGAGCACAGTGTGCTCTGGGAGATTGCTACCGCACGGGTGAAGGTGTGACGAAAAATGGTACAGTGGCGATTCAGTGGTACCGCAAGGCAGCAGACCAGGGCTATGCAGAAGCACAGAATATGCTGGGCATCTGTTACCATAATGGAGATGGTGTAGCGCAAGATAATCGGGAGGCTGTGAAATGGTGCTGCAAAGCGGCCGAGAATGGTTTGGCTTTGGCGCAGTACAACATGGGGTTTTTCTGTGAGCAGGGTGTCGGCGGAGCAAACAAGGAGGATGCACTGGGGTGGTACTGTAAGGCCGCGGAGCAGGAAAATGCGAGTGCACAATATAAGCTTGGCGTGTTCTATGAAAATGGATACGGTGTGACACAAAACAAAGAGGAAGCCGCAAAATGGTACAAGAAAGCGGCAGATCAAGGCGACGAAAATGCAAAGAAAGCCATTGACAAAATGCAAAGCAGTGGCCTGGGCTCTGCCGCTGCTGCTGCCGCGGCACTGGCCGGCGTGGGTCTGGTTTGGAAAATCCTAAAAGGTTGATGAATGGAAAGGCGATAAATATGGCAAACGAGCTTGAAGTGCAGCGGGTGCAGCAGCTTTCTGTGCAGCGGTCGCTGAGTGACCTGACGAATCAGCTGACCCTTGCGGATCATCTGGTGTATAAAAAGTATCTTGCAGAATTGCAGAATTATGGCATGGTGGAGCTTTCTCAGCAGATGTTGGAGGTGCAGAATCCTGCCCGGTGCATCCGAATGTTCCAGCTGAAGGAACTGACCCTGAAAAAGGGCGAAGATATGTTCCAGAAACTTTCCACGGTGTACTATTCTAGTATGGCTCAGGGCTGCAGTCTGGCAGTGATGATTGATGTGCCGGATGAACACAATGGAGCAAATATCTATTTGGGTGTGCGCGAAGATTCCTCCAAAAAGAATATGGAAAATTGTGATTTGGATACTTCCAGTAAAGCACTACAGAAAGTTTTGCTTTCAAATTTCCCCGGCTCTGATACAAGAGGCATCATTCAGGATGAGGAAAGAGAACTTTTGAATGGTGCTTTTGGTGAAGAGCAGGAGGCTGTAGCTTCGGTGTCTTGTGTGGCGGCGATGCGAGATAAGTCCAAGACAGAGGACAAGGCTTTTATTCAAGGCATTGAGCGCTTTATGGATGCTATGGAAGGAGAAAAATACACTGCATTGTTTTTGGCGGAACCTGTTTCTAATGAAACGCAGGCGGCCATCCGTAGTGGTTATGAAAATTTGTATAGCAGTCTTTCTCCCTTCCGTAAGAGTACATGGTCCTACACGGAAAGCAAAAGTACTTCAGTGATGGAAAGCCTATGCAATGGTACAAGTCATACTGTCAGTAAGACCATTACAACCACAACAACAGAGGGCACAAGTCAGTCGTCTGCTGTAACAGATGGGACGCAAGCTACAAGGGGAATAAACGGCAGTATCAACGGAGGCGTTACCAATAGTACCGGAGCATCGGTTTCACGAATTTCTCCTGTGGCTGGAGGCATAGCAGCTGTTTTAGGAGTGGGCGGTATTGCGGTAGCGGCGGCGCTGGTTCCAGGCGTGGGAACTGCGATTGGACCATTGCTGGGAAACCTTGGAACGACTGCTATGGGAATGGGACCAATAAAAAGTACTTTTGACAGTGTAGCACGTAACATTGGTGGATCCCTAGGGTTGAGTCTGACAAAAGGGACGAGCCATTCTACGACTGAGCAAAGTGGAACTTCCCAAAGCACATCCAAGGGTGTTTCAGAGGGCGAATCGGATAGTACGAGCCAGCAGGAAACACATGGAACGACCGATACACAGGGAATAGGCCGCTCACAGCAGATTGAACTGTGCAACAAATCGGTGGAAGAGCTGCTGGAGCGTATTGAAAGCCAACTCAAGCGTGTAAAGGAAAGCGAAGATTATGGCTGTTATAACTGTGCAGCTTATTTCCTTTCGTCTGTGCCATCTACTGCGATTCTGGCAGCGAATACGTACCGTGCGCTGATGGTAGGTGAAGGCTCTTCGGTGGAGAGCGGTGCTGTCAATGTGTGGCAGCGTCCAGATCAGGTAAAACCATTGCGGGAATATCTCAAGCGATTTATGCACCCGATGTTTGCCCGTCAACTGTGGAATGATTCACCCGAAAGTCTGATTTATACTCCGGCAACTCTGGTCAGTGGTCAGGAACTGCCAATACACCTTGGGCTTCCTACGCGGTCTGTGCATGGACTGGCGGTGATTGAACATGCAGAGTTTGGCCGCAATGTGCCAAATGCTAGTGCAGAATATGCGGATGAAATAAATCTGGGCAAGATTTACCATATGGGTAAGTCAGAACCGGCAGCCCTGATCTTGAATCGGCAGGCACTTACAGCACATACCTTTATTACTGGCTCTACAGGTTCGGGTAAGAGTAATACGGTCTACGAACTGCTGCGGCAGCTGGATGCTGGTGGAGTGAATTTCATGGTCATTGAACCAGCTAAAGGCGAATACAAGAATGTGTTTGGCGATAGGGAAGATGTGCATGTATTTGGCACGAATCCGAAAATTACAAAGCTTCTGCACATCAATCCATTCCGATTCCCGGAAGAAATTCATGTACTGGAACACATTGACCGGCTGATTGAAATTTTTAGTGTGTGCTGGCCGATGTATGCGGCGATGCCGGCAGTGCTAAAAAATGCGATGCTTCAGGCCTATGAAGTGTGTGGGTGGAATCTGGAAACTTCTGAAAATGAGTATAACAAGAATCTGTTCCCGACATTTCAGGATCTGTTGACAGAGCTTGTGGATGTGATCGAGCATTCGGCATACGACAAAGAGGTTAAGAATAATTATAGAGGATCGCTGGAAACCCGTGTGCGCTCGTTGGCAAATGGATTGAATGGTCAGATCTTTTCGGCAGATGAAATCCCAGAAAAACAGCTTTTTGATGAAAATACCATTGTGGATTTGAGCAGAGTGGGGTCACTTGAGTCAAAGTCTTTGATTATGGGCATCCTGATTATGCGACTCAATGAGTATAGGATGACTTCCTGTACAGAAATGAACAATCCGCTGAAGCATGTTACAGTATTGGAAGAAGCACACAACATTCTGCGTCGGACTTCTATGGAACAGACAGAAGAAGGTTCCAATGTGGCAGGAAAATCCGTGGAAATGATTGCAAATGCAATCGCCGAGATGCGTACCTATGGCGAAGGCTTTGTTATTGCAGATCAGTCACCCGGTGCGGTGGATATTTCGGCTATCCGAAACACAAACACCAAAATTATTATGCGTCTTCCGGATGAACAGGATCGTCAGCTGGCAGGTAAAGCAGCTGCCTTGAAAGATGACCAACTGGATGAGATCGCACGACTTCCAAAAGGTGTGGCAGTTATATATCAAAATAATTGGACAGAGCCAGTATTATGCAAAATAAATAAGTTTGAAGGAGAGGAAAAGCGATACCAATATAAAACTTGTGCTACGGATAGAAAGGCAGAGATGATGTCCGCAATCTTACTGAAGAATTTGCTGAAAAAAGAAAAAGGCGAACCACTGGATCTAAACCTGCGGCAGCTTCAGGACTTGTTGCTGAAAGTCTCTATGCCATCTAAAACGAAAATTGCGGCGCTAAAAGCGTTGCAGAAAAATGGTCGCTGTAGACAGAAAGATATTCAATCGGTGGTCTATAAGTTAGTATGTACGCCTAAGGTGGAGGAAGAATTGACACATACAGAATCAATTGAAGAATGGCGTGATGAAATTGCCTACTTTGGAAGTACGGAACTAGCTGATCTGGATGAGGAAATGCTAAATGAGGTAGCAGAGCTAATTTTGCTGGAACAAATCAAACGCTATGACTGGCCCAAAACATATCTGGAGCAGTGGCAGGAATTTCGGAAAAAGGAGATGTTGGTGTGAGCATGTTCAAAGAAGTTCAGGAGACGGATAAACCTATAGAAACAGAAAAACAAAGATTAAGTACAGCGTTTGAAAATAACAAGAAGAACGAGGGCGGCGAAACAAGACATCTGAAAACAATCAATGAGCAGTATGAAGGACAGAAATATCCCGGAACGGATGTGGAGTATAAGCATGAACGGATTCAGGTGAACGGCGAAAAAGTAGAAGGAGTTTTTCCACAGTTTGAAAGCAAAGATGTGGAAAGGCTACCTCGAAAAATGTGGGAATCTTCGGATGCACAGCAGTTTTCGTTTTGTACGCAGATGCTGGGACAAAAATTGGAACATAATCCCGCTTTAGAATCAAGATTTACCCCTCGCCAACTGGAGCAGATTCGCAATGGAGAACCAAGAATTTCGGGCCTGACATGGCACCACACGGAGCACCCAGGTGTTATGCAGCTTGTGAATTCAAATGTACATAGCATGTGTCGTCACACTGGTGGGAGAAGCATCTGGGGTGGCGGTTCAGATTGCAGATAAGGAGAATATGATGGAAATGATTTGGAAATATAAGATTGAATTGAAGGATTTGCAGGCTTTTGAAGAGGTAGAAACACTAAGAGGAATCCACATTCCAGAAGAACTGAAAAGCTTTGTGACGGAGCACAATGCGGCAACACCGTCGCTTTATCACTTCATGGTGGGTTCAACAGAGCGTGTGTTTGGTGCGGTACTGTCATTTGATAAAACAGAAACGGAAGCAGACACAGTGTACCCCGCATTGGAAGCAATAAAAGACAAAAATCTACTACCTTTTGCAATTGATCCCTTCGGCAACTATATTTGCTATCAGTTGGACCGAAAGCAAATCGTCTATTGGGATCACGAAAGCGATGAAGTGACATCTACAGGGAAAGGTTTGGATGAATTTGCTGAAAGTTTGTATTGAAGATTCCAAGAATATGCTCTTATAGGTCTATTGCGCTTTCGGGTTATTACAATCTCGGTCGATTGCACATACAATACAAGTATCATTTCACTGAACGGAGGGTACTTGTACTATGGTGGACTACGCCGACATCGGAAAACGCATCCGTGCCTGCCGCCTTGCAAAGGGCATGACGCAGGAGCAGCTGGCCAATGAGGTCGGCGTGGTGGTCACGCACATCAGCCATATCGAAACAGGAAACTCCGTGCCCAGCGTGAAAACGCTGATCGACATCATCAACGCGCTGGACTGTTCAGCGGACGAGCTGCTGTGCATCGAAATCAAAAAAGCAAAGCCAGTGTTCGACAGCTGGATGACCGAACAGCTTGCGGATTGCTCCGCCGATGAGGCAAAGATCATCAAAGAAACAGTGGTCAGCCTGAAAAAATCGCTCCGGAAGGTGTATGGAAAGTCCTCTAAATACAGATATGACTAAAACTTCAAAAACTGAATGCCTGTTGGTAGGCATTGAGTGTTTGAAAAAGCACCCATAAAGTAAACGAACCGCCCCGGTTTCCATAGCAGGAAGCCGGGGCGGTTTTTCTATGTAAGGCTATATAGAAAATCCCAATGGAAGTTTGCCGGATGGACAATATTGGTGTCCAATCAACGCTTTATAATAAAAGCATCAAAATGATTCATTTGAATCATTCCGAACGGAATAGGTTATGCATCCATTGAGATGGGAGGAAAAAACATGAAAGAGCTATTTGAAATCTATGATGGCAGTGCAGAAGCTAAAAAAGCCAAAGGAAAATCCAAAAATCTGAGCGGCTTTCATCCGCTGTTTACCGCATCTGCCCGCAGAAGCATTGCGCTGGATGCCTTAAAGATCTGGTTGCTGCTGGGGTTTATTGTTGGCATTGTGACAGGTGTTGCAACCGATGCCGGAGCGGTATCCGCCCTTTTGGGGCTTCTGATCGCCGCAGTAATCTACTTCGGCTTCCGGGATGATGTCTACAAAAAAGTATACGGCCCGGAGCATGATAGAGGCCAGCTGCCGTTGCCGGAAGGAATGAGCTGGGAGGAAGCCGTAGACCGCATCCGCCGTGGATTTGCCAACCCGGACGTTGAACAGGTCACAGATACTGCGGATGCCATGACCTTTTACAGCAAAAAGCGTGGTACTTATCAACTGAAAAACACAGCCGATGGTCTGAAAATGACCATCCTGACCAAACCGTCCAAAAGCAGTAAGAAAGAATATCTGTATGCAGTTTTCAGCAGCGTTCTGCTGTCGCAGGTGATCGCCATCCTGTACCCTGAAAAAATTTCTGCGGAGCAGGTGGAAGAAGAAAAGGCAGCAGTCCGGAAGCTGTTCGGCGCACACAAGATGCCTCTGGTCATTGAACTGGCGATTACAGCAGCATTTGTTGCATTCGCGGCGTATGTGCTCTATACCACGCTCTATTCGGATAGTGCCCGCTCCAAAGGTATCTCGGACAGCTATCTGAATGTGTTCCCGTCGGAAGCTACCGTGGGAGAAGTGCTGGATGACTTCTTTGCGGACGGCAAATGGGACAACTACGAGCAGAACGGCGTGACCTATGTCAGCTATACTGGCATCGGGCAGAATACGCAGACCGGTGAGAAGATCGTGATTGGCATTTATTTCAAGCTGAACAGCGATAAAACCTTTGGCATCGACCGGATGACATGGAACGGCGATACCATGAATACCTTGGAACAGCTTGGCGTGATCTCAGCTCTGAACGACAGCTACCGGGAATCTCACGGCCTTGCCAGCAGCAATGCGCTGGACAGTGCATTCGATGAACTGGAAAATGCACTGGAAGATGCTCTTGCGGATTCATCTTCCAGCGTCAGCATGGCAGAACCTGAGAGCGAAACGGTGGGTGTTGCAGAAAGTACGGTATACGATGAACCGGAGGAGTATACACAAAATCAGACAGAGTCTGATAGCACTGGATATGAGATCCACCAAAACAGTCTGGCTGAAGATATCTATATCTCTATTGGTGATTATACAAGTGGAAATATGACAGAAGAACAAAAAGCAGAGTTCCGGAGCTACGGAGAGAATGCTTTTTATTCGGCATGGCAAGACGCAATGTATAGCGATGTATATCGGTGCTGGGGAAGATATGGCTATCTGGTTGCATGGGAACAGTTTGGCGATTATCTGGACTTTTACGAGGGCATTTTTGGAAGTGAACGCTTGAAGGATTATGATAGTATCTATAATGATGCGCCGACTGGAATGGAAACAGATGATGAGGCCGGATATTATGTAGAAGAAGTTTTTGCCCTTGCAGAGAAGAATAATGCGGACATGATCTTCAACTAAGTAACGAGCAAGTGAATTAAAAGATCGATAGAATCGAATCCCGCTGGATTCCTGCTGCGGAGTCCAACGGGATTCTTTTTGCCCCAAACGAAGGATACGGCTTACTGACATTGGCTCATATACTGGATCAGGTCTTGTTTGTAAACCTTCCAAAGTTTTCCCATCTTGAATGCGGGAATTTCGCCGCTGTTCAGAAGACGCAGCAGTAGATTTCTGCCAACATGCGTAATTTCCATGACCTGCCGGAAGCTCAGGACATCAGGATAGTTGTCTAGCATTGAAAATCAACTCCATTCTTGTGATTCTGGTAAATTTTCGTTCCGTTTTGCACGGATCATTTTTGTTCGCTTAAAGCCCTTGTACCCTTGTGCATAAGGGCGCACATGGAAATCTGCCGCATTGACGATCGTTCAGGATGCGACAAGGGATGATCACGTCGTTGATCTCTATTTTTTCCAAAGCCTTTGCGATTTTCTTTTTATGATGTATCTTATCGGTCAGTTCCGGCTCATCCTGCGCTTCGATATACGCACGGACAAGTTCTTTGGTATCGTCATCAAGATTGCTCATTTGTACGGCTTTCAGGGCAGTTGGAACGTTATACCACGAATGCTTACCAAAATAATCGACGGCATATCGATATAGAAAGAACGGAATATCATCGCTGATTTTATCAAAATAATGAAACAGCGCATGATTTCCAAACTGGAACTTTGAAGATTTCGATTCCAACTTATCGTGCTCAAATTCTTTCAGACTGGGGCGCTTTAATTGAATTTCATATCGAACCAGATTTTTTGAGCGTTCCAAATCGTCTGGAGAAATCGGATAGCTCTCCTTTTCACAATTCAAGAGCTGCTGATGCTTGTCATAGAGTGCAAAATCGTACCACGTTTTTTCAAATTTACAGCTTCGGATCTCATTGTGCTGGTTATAGTGCAGTGCGCGACCTTTCCTGTACGGGTCAACGCTTCCTGCATAACGAATGATTTTTACCATCAGCGAGGGATCACATTTCACATAGAAGTCTTGTGTAATATCCAACCGGTGCATTTTCCATTTAACAGAATCCTCAATTTCAAGGAGTCCAAGCTGCTCTAATTCATCCAGAAATGCCTGCTCTTGCATGACCAAACCTTCTGGCGACAAATCTGTTAAACTTAAACGAGATGGATCACCTGCGATTCGAGCGAGGTTCACACCAGATAACGTTATGTATCGCTTCTTAAAATCTGGATAATCTGCCAATGTGATGGTCAAACCACCATCTTTTCTTTTATAAGAGTAGCCTTTTTTCGAGGAGCCATGATACGGAATCCGATAGTATTTTCCAGCGGATACCATTTTTTGAATTGCCATAAATACAGTACGCTTCGCTTCACAATCCGTGTACGTTCCATTCACTTCAAACGTATGAATGGAAGGTGCTAAAAGTGGGAGCTTCTTTGCCATTGTCATAAAAAACACCTCATTTTGTGATTTATCAGGATGTTATGAATCAAATAGAAATTGATCGGGAGGAACAACTACTATAAAAACGCATAGCATTCTATCTGGTGATTTATGACACTGTTATCTATAGATCGAAATCTAATAGAATGATAATAAACTGCTTTTTGGGATTTCTTATAGGGCGATTTGATCATAGGTAGTGTATTTTCGATTTCTGCCCTTCAATTTCATTGTGACAAATGGAAAAATCATTACAGATTGCAATAAATCCAGTTTCGACATTTGGGATGGTTTTCGTCCGATCAGACAGGTCTGGTTTTCTTTATCAAGGGCCAGCGGGCATTTTGTGTCTTGTTTTGTGAGTGGAAAGAAGGTACAATAATAGCAAATGACTCACATCTGCGAGGTGATACCATGCTGAACATCTACTTTGGAGATATGCCGGAGGCTGTCTACAATACTTCGGTCTATTTTAACTATACCTACGAAGATGAATGGCTGACTTCTGACTTTGCCAAAGAGGTCATCAAGAAAATTGATAAGTCCGATGTCAAAGGCCCTCATGCGGTGGAAAGCCCGGTTCTGGGGGTCATCTCGCCGGAAAAACTGTCTGGAGGCACGAAAACGCTGTTGCTGATGGCAAACGACCCGGAAAAGGTATTCAATGCCTCAACTTGCGGTGACAACTGCGCACCCTTTATTCTGAAGCTGGCGAAAAAGAAGGACTTGACCATCAATCTGCGGCATCTCATGGATTTTGGCAAGAAAAAATTCCCGGTGGATGTGAAAGTCCTGAATACCGGTGATGTGGTGCACAGCATGGAAGAACTGATGCCGATTGCATTTCAGTTTGTGTGAGGCGATAGGATGAAGGGAAAACATAAAATCGAAGTCCGAAGCGGACGGGTCGTTTTCACAATCGAACTGGAACGGAATATTACGATTCTGCGAGGGGACAGCGCCACCGGAAAAACAACGCTGGTAGAGATGCTGCAAGCATACGAGACCTATGGCCGACAGAGCGGCGTAACAGTGAGCTGTGATAAGCCGTGCCGGGTACTGTCGGGTGTCAACTGGGAGTTGCAGTTGAATGCGACCCATGACAGCATCGTGTTTGTGGATGAAGGCAGTACCTTTGTTTCAAGCCTTGACTTTGCCCGTGCAATTCAGCATTCGGACAACTACTATGTGCTGGTCACAAGAGAAGATTTGAGCACCCTGCCGTACAGCGTAAACGCTATTCTGGAACTGAAAAAGACTACTAGCCGCTTCAAACGAACCTATAATAAGGCGTACCCGGTCTATGATTCGCTGACAGCCAGCAACGTGCAGCTGGAAGGTGTTGAAAAGCTGTTGACAGAAGATGCAAATTCCGGGTATCAGCTGTTTACAAAAGTCGGCGAGAAATACGGAATTGTCTGTATCCCTGCGGCAGGCAAAAATAACATCAAACAGAAGATCTTCCCAATGAAATCCGAGAAGGTTCTGATAATTGCAGACGGTGCGGCATTTGGCCCGCAGATGAACGACATTTATCGCCTGATGCAGGAGGGTAGCGCAAAGTTCAGCTTGTATTTGCCGGAATCTCTGGAATGGCTGCTTCTGAAAGCAGATTTGCTCGGACAGCCGGATATTCTTGAAATTCTGGAACACCCGGCAGATTTCATCGAGAGCAGCGAATTCTTCAGCTGGGAGCGGTTCTTCACGAACTTGCTGGAACAGCGGACGAAAGACATTTCCTATATGCGGTATGATAAGGCAAAACTGCCGGAATTCTATTTGCAGGAAGAAAATTTGGAGAAGATCATTGCGGAGATGGAGTAAGATATACTGGAAATTCACAAATGACGTATCATCGTTATTCCAAACGCTCTGTAATTTTGGTACCCGCTCAGGCTGCTATAAAAAACCGAGAGCATAATGACTTTATAACGAATTATCGTTAAAAATAGAGCGTAAAATAAGGCTCGCCGTCAATTTTGGCGGTGGGCCTTATTTGCTTGCTCATGTATGAGATGAATCGTGTTTAACACAGAGCTGCTTTCCAGAAGCATCACAGATACACCTCCACGGTCAGGTCGGTCCACGCTGCACGGCGGAACTGGTGGGGCATCTTGTTGGCTTCCCGGTAATGTTTGGCGGTTTCAAAGTCGATGATGAAGGTGAGAATGCGTTCGAACTTGGAACGTCTTACGGAATCTGGCATGGTTGAAGCGGTAGGAAATGGTCGAGGACGAGACTATATTTAAGTGCAAAAGTATATAAGGACCCTGCAAAATATGTTCGTCAGACTGATATAGACAAGTTGCCAGAACTGATTAGGAAACTGGCTAAAAGTCGGGGGAGTTATCACGAGAAAAGATGTAGTCGAACTTTTGCGAGTATCACCACAACAGGCGTACCGTATTCTACAGAAAATGCTGGAAGAAGGGGGAATTGTACGAGAAGGCAACACTCGTGCAGCAGTATATCGTATCGCTCAAAAAGATAGGGAAGTAAAATGATAGGCCACTGCTATTTCGAATAATCTGTGATTCCTCGCCTGGATTACTCCCGTGCGTAATTGTGTGAGAGTCTGAAAAAGCAGAAAAACGCATAAAACGCAACAAGCCGCCCTGGTTTCCGTAGCAGGAAGCTGGGACGGTTTTGCATCTTGTTTTGTGAGAGGAAAAAGGGTACAATAATAGAAAAGAAAGCGTATATCAGTCGAATAAGGTGGTAGGCCTATGAAGTTTTTTGAAGCGGTTCCAAGCGAACTTTTCTCGCCGCTGGCTTCGCCCAACCGTATTTTATATGCGGATGCACTGGACGTACTGTACGCAGCATACCAAGAAAACCTGAAAATACGGGAAGATGTCTTGTATTCCATGCTACGCGGCAGGCTGGAGCAGGAACTGGCGGATGCTACGTTTGAAGATGAAGACATTGACGAAGAGGAACTGAGGGATATCTCTGGCCGCGCTCGTTTTTTGATCCGCAAGCTCTGTAGTAAGGGGTGGTTTGAGAAAGAACGCGGGGACGACTTTGAAGAGTATATCACGATTCCTAATTACAGCAGTCGCCTGCTAGAACTATTTCATCAACTCAGGGATGATAGTCCGGCTCGTGGATATTCCTATGTGTTCGGAACTTTCTCAGTCTTAAAGACCGCCGACGACAGCAACAATGCTTACGATAAAATGACGGCTCTCTATAGTGCCTACGATAACACAACGGCGCTGATTAGCTTGTTGCAAATGGTCTATCATAATGTAAAGCATTATTTTCAGACGCAGATCGATATGCAGGATGTCAACCAGGTACTAGCTGCACACTTTAACGATTTCGGACAAAAGGTTGTGGAGGCATATATCCGTCCGCTGAAAATCAAAGATTCAGTGCCGAAGTATCGTGTGCCCATTCAGTCTGTGCTTAGGCGCTGGGAAGAGGATGATACCTTGCTGATTGCGATGGCAAATGAAGCATTGCGTGATAAGCGGGGCAAGACATTGGAAGACTGCCGTGCCGATCTGCTGAGGAAAATTTTCTGGATCGAAGAACGCTATGACAATTTAGAGAAGGACTATCTTGAAGAAATTGATACGCAGGTCCGGCGCTATACCAGGGCAGCAACACAGAAAATCGAGAACCTGACGAATCGAGATCAAAGCGTGCGCGGCAATTTGAATGTTTTGCTGACGGCACTGTCCAGAAACCGCAGGGCGGCTGAGCTGGTGGACCAGATACAACCGGCATTTCAATTGTATGAGCAGTCTTTTTTGTCAGAAAAAAGTCTGTGGTACCGTAAGCGCCCCGAAAAACGGACAAAAACCGCGTCGGTGCTGATACAAGATGATCAGGCACTGAATACGGAAGAACAGGTCAGAGCGGCACAGTTACTGCAATCGAAATATGGCCGAGCAGCAGTAAATGCTTACGTGCAGGGATGGCTGGGAGACGCTGACATTCGTTGCTCGGAGGAGCTCTCGCTTGAAGAAGACAAGGATTATATCATGAGTTTGCTGGCAGTCCTTGGAAGCAAGGATGCATCTGCCGGTTATGTGGTCCAGGAACTCGGTGGCATTTTTTGCAAAAATGGCTATTCGATCCCGCAAATGCAGATCCGGAGGAAGGAGAAGAAGCCGTGAATTTTGATTTTGTTACCAATGCAACGGCAAAAGAACTGGAACAATTCAAATCTGTCTGCAATCAGCTGCTCAGCCGCACATACATTGTGCGAACCATCTACCAGCCGGGAAAAGGCAGGGTGGATAACCCAGACTATCTTTTTCTATCACGGCACTATGAGGCTGTACAGGAGTACCTGAGCCTGCTGGACTGGGATTTGCGCAGGGATGAACTGAACGGATACTTTTATGTGTTGAACACAGACGAGGCTAACCGTTGCAACCTCAATAAAAAAGAAACGGCGATTTTGCTGGCATTACGGCTGATCTACGAAGAAAATATGGAGCGTTTGGGTTTGGAGCAGGATGCCGTGTGTACTGTGCGGGATGTGCTGGAAAAAGTGGTGACCGACTATCCAGTTTTTCCGGCTAAGCCGAATATGGAAGAGGTCAAACGCGCGTTTACGGTACTGGAAAACCATTCTGTGATTCAAAGACTGGAAGGAAAATTCAACCAGGGCAGCTGCAGGATCGCAATACTGCCCACCATTCTCTCTGCGGTCTCCAGCGAAAAGCTGAACTTGGTGGTGTCTGTTTTAAAAAAGGAGGAAACAGATGAAGAAGCTGAAGAAGATCTTGCTGATCAACTGGCTCTATTTCAGAAAGGAGCTGATTGAAGTGGGCGACATCAATTTCCTGACCGGCAAGAACGGCGCCGGAAAGTCAACGGTTATCGATGCACTGCAGATCGTACTGCTGGGCGAGACAAATTCCCGCAATTTTAATCAGGCAGCCAACGAAAAATCGCAGCGCACATTGGAAAGCTATCTGCGCGCCGACATGGATGATAACAGCCCGTATTCCCGCCGTGGTAAGGACTTTTCTACCTATATTGTCTGCGAATTTCAGGATGAGATGGAGGGCAGCAGCTTTGTGACGGGCGTTACCTTTGACTGCCGCAGCGATGGAAGTTACCGTGATACATTCTTTATTTACACGGGGACACTGCCGGAAAATTGCTTTATTGAGCAGGGCGAGGCAATGGAGATTTCTGCACTTCGCCGTTTTTTGAAGCAGAACTATGCACGGGCAGAATTTTACGATACCCAAAAAGAGTATCGCCGCAACATGCTTGCAAAGTGGAACGTCCACAACGAGCAGGTCTTACGGATGATGAAGAAGGCTGTTTCGTTCCGGCCAATTGTGGATATCCAAAAATTTATTACGGAGAACATCTGCGATATTCCGGATAAACCCAATATTGAGCTGATGCAGCAAAACATCCGGGATTATAAACGGCACGAATTGCTGGCGCAGCGTCAGCAGGAAAAGCTGGATGCGCTGCAGCAAATCAGCAGGCTGTATCAGGAGATGAACCAAGCCGTAGACCGCTGCCAGATCCAGAAGTTTCTGGTACGGTGGGCCGAAAAAGAAGCTGCGCAGACAGAGATCGACCAGAGGGAATTGGAACGAACTGAATGCAAGGAGAACCTTGCAAATGTGAATGAGCAACTGGAGGAGCTTGAGCGGCAGATCGAACAGAAAGAAACGCGCCGCAGTGAGCTGGAGCTGGCCTGTAGGCAGAGCAACGTTTTCCAGGAGGAAGAGCGTCTGCTCAACACGGAAAAGGCTCTGAGAGATGAGCAGAAAAAGCTGGAACAGGGTCTGCAAAATCTTGAAGTGGAGATTAAGCGGGAAGCACGGCATTTGCAGAGATTCTGTGGGGAGATACAAGAACTGGAACCGGAAGAACTTCTCATACCGGTGCAGGAAGCGGCGAACACTGCGCAGAAAGCATATGCTGTATTTACTGGTGACGAGAAGGGATTGTTTGCCCGGCCTGTGGAATTGTTTGAAACGGGGCAGCAGGCAGTGGCCGAATTGTCGGATGCTGTCCGCAGTGCGGCTCATAAAACAGAGGATCGTATTGCAGAGCTGAAGAAGCAAGCCGACCAGAAAAGTGCGGTGCTTGCAAATCTGCGCAGGAACATAAAAGATTATCCCCATGGACTTCTGCTGTTCAAAGACCGGCTGGAAAAGGATCTGGCGGATAAAACGGGGCATGCGGTTCCCGTTTATATTCTGGCTGATGTGCTGGAAATGGCAGATGAGCGCTGGCGTGGAGCGGTAGAAGGCTACCTAAATAACCAGAAATATTATCTGCTGGTGGAGCCGGGACGTTATCAGGATGCACTTAACATTTACGACCGGCTGAAGCAGGAAGCAGAGTACCGTGCGTTTGGTCTGGTAGATATCGAAAAACTGCGGGAAAAAGAAACACTTCGACCGCTGCCCGGCAGTCTGGCAGAAAAGGTGGAGACAGAAAACAAGCTGGCACGCAGCTATGTGGACTATCTTCTGGGTCGGGTGATATGCTGCGACACGGCAGAACAGTTGCGCTGCTATAAGACGGCAATTACGGCAGAGGGAATGCTGTATCAGGGCTATGTGGCCCGCGCACTTCGGAAGGGCTGGATGGAAGACGCCTTCATCGGGCGGCGTGCGGTGCAGCTCCGCATCGACCATCTGGAAAAGGAACTGGCCTGTCTGCAGGAAGAGCTGCGGCATTGGCAGCCGCTCCAGAAGCAGCTGACCGGCCTGAAGGAGCCGCTTTTTACCCAAAGATTTGTCCGAATCGATGTGGCGCAAAAACAGGAAGACTACCAGCGCGTCCAGACGATCATCAAGGAAATCGCAGAAGTCAAAAATCAGCTTTCCCAGCTAAATCTGTTCTGGTTGGATGAGCAGCGGCGCATCATTGAACAGTTGAAAGAAGAGATCCTTGCATTCAATAAGGAAAAAGATGCGAAAAATGTGCAAAAAGGGAAGTTGGAAGACCGCATCCATCAGCTGGAATATGAGATCTTGCCGGAAAAATACCAACGGTATGAGGCCATCGAAGATGTTTTGAACGAGGAGTTCACGAAGGAATACCGAGAAACCATCGGCGTTCCCCGCTATCGGCAGGAGCTTGTCCGCTTGAAAAAGGCAGATATCATCCGCAAGAACTTCGGCGACAGTTTGGCGCAGAGCACAAAGGCGATGGACGGGGCTCGGAAGAAACTGTTTGCAGCACGCAGAGAATATGCAGAACGGTTCAAACCCTGTGCATTCCAGATCGAGGTGATGGATAACACCGAATACGAGGAAGAACGGCGTACTCTGCAGGAAAGCGAGCTGCCCCGATACAAAGAAAAGATCCGGGCGGCACGGGAAAGCGCAATGGAGCAATTCCAGAACGATTTCCTTGCCAAACTGAAATCCAGCATCGACCAGGTGCAAGAACAGGTGCACAATCTGAACAAGGCCCTGCGCCAGGCACAATTTGGCACAGACAAGTACCAATTCCGCGTAGGGCCAAACCCGGATTATCTGGATTACTATAACATGATCACAGCAGATGAACTGATGGAAGGCGAATCCGGTCTATTCGCACTGCCCTTTCAGCAAAAATACGGCCCTTTGATCGAAAAACTGTTCGGCCAGATCACAATGGCAGACGATACGCAGCTCAATGCCCGCAAACAGAGCGAACTGCAGGAGAATATCGTCCGCTATACAGACTTCCGGACATATCTGAAGTTTGATTTGGAAACGACCGATCAGAATGGTTCCAAGCAGCTGCTTTCTCAAACACTGAATATGAAGTCCGGTGGCGAAACACAAACGCCATTCTATATTGCGGTGCTGGCCTCGTTTGCCCAGCTGTACCGCGTCAACGACGCTACCCGTTTTGGTAATACGGTGCGTCTGGTGGTGTTCGATGAAGCTTTCAATAAAATGGATAGTGACCGGATCACGGAGAGTGTACTCCTTCTCCGAAAGATGGGGCTGCAGGCGATCATCTGTACGCCGCCGGATAAGGTCTCGGACATTATGCCCATTGCAGACCGCACATTATTAGTGGACAAATCCGGATACCGGATGCATATCATTCCATTTGGAAAGGAGATGCAGAATGAAGGAAGCACAGGTGATCCTGAATCGTCTGCTGGATAAGTTTGAAAACAGTAAGCATCTTTCTGAACCCAACACATCCAGACGTCGGGTAATGCTGCGCATTGATAAAAGGGAGTTGCCGGAGTATCAATACGAAGATGCGGTGGTTCGGGATGCTTACAATATTGCAGCGCGGGAGCTGGAGCAGCAGGCTTTGGTGCGTCTGGAATGGGCGAGAAAGCAGAGCGTTCTCTCCTGCATTGTGCTGGATCTGGAACGGGTCGCACAGTGCTATGAATGCGCCGACAGAGTGCATCCGCGAAAAAAGGCAGAAGAGGTTGCAAACATCATCATGCAGAAGCTGGCATACAATCCCGTTCCATGGATCGCGGCATGGAGGGATGCTGTATGTGCTCAGGTGCGGAACAGCATGAAAGTGCCGACGTATTGCAGGGAAAACGACGGTCTGCTGCAGGAGCTTTTGCTCACGTTTCAACGGTATGCGGAGCTGTCCGGCAGTGTGACGATGCGTGCATTCAGCAGCCAGTGTTTTCACGATACCAAGTATTTTGAGCGAAATGTACGGGAGCTGTTTCTTACCATTGCACGAAAGTACAATACCCAACTGGCGGCGGCCTGTACCGAAGCGGAACTTGGTGAGAGGGATCAGCTTGCATTTCTGGGAATCTATGCCCGCCCGGAGCTTTACGAACTCTCGGGCGATTGCGCGATCTGCTTGAAGAAGGGAGAACTACGGCTCAGCGCAGCAGAACCTTATGGATTGGCTTTGCCCAGTACACTTGTGTCAGAGATTGTGGACATTGAACTGAAAAACATCTGCTGCATTACCTTTATCGAAAATAAAACGAACTATGATGAATATTTGCTGGCGGAAAAACAGCCGGAAGAACTTGTTGTTTATCACGGCGGCTTTCTGAGCCCGCGGAAGAAAAAACTTTTTGAAAAACTGGCTGCTGCGGCAGGGGAAACCATGCAAATTCGATTCTGGGCAGATATTGATCTGGGCGGTTTTTGTATGTTTGAAAACCTGCAAACGGTGTTCCCACAGCTTGAACCCATGCGTATGGAAGGGCGCTTTGTGGAACAGTACCACAAAAATGGCCTGAAGCGGCCGGAGCAGTATCTGAAGAAGCTGAAGGAAGAGCGGAATACAGGAAGACATACGCTGTTTGTTGATGCAATTGATAAGATTTTGCAATATGGGGTCACAATCGAACAAGAAACATTTCTAGAGTAGAATTCGTGCGAAGATAAAAACGTACTATCATTCTTCCCCAATGCTCTGTAATTTTGGCACCCGCTCAGGCTGCTATTAAAAACCCGAGAGCATAAGGATTTTGTAGCGAATTATCGTTAAAAATCTGGAATAAAATAAGGCTCACCGTCAATTTTGGCGGTGAGCCTTATTTGCTTGCTCATGTATGAGATGAATTGCATTTAACACAGGGCTGCTTCCCAGAAACATCACAGATACACCTCCACGGGCAGGTCGGTCCACGCTGCACGGCGGAACTGGTGGGGCATCTTGTTGGCTTCCCGGTAGTGTTTGGCGGTTTCAAATCATAGTGCCGCTGTGAGTTCGCAGAAAAACACTTGATGATTTTTTCATCGTCCTTGACCACACAAGGAAATGAAAAGCTCCCCGTTCCAATTCGTAAAAGAATCAGAATGGGGAGCTTTTAAATGGGATTCAGGCCGGCAGTACAAAGACCGTGAGCTTTGCAGGAAAAAGGGAAACCGACCCGTTAAAAAGGAGGAGAATGATCAGGGAAGGCGTTCGCGCACCTGCCCCGCATTGGGGATAGCATCAGAATTTGCAGGGGGTCTCCTGCTCGATATGGATGTGATGGCCGCTGTAGTTGCCCGGGATATGGCTTGCCTGATACTTGGCTGCCGCCAGCACCTTGGAGAATTCGATGCCGGTTTCGTAACCCATCTCGTTCAGCATCCAGATCATGTCCTCGGTAGACAGGTTGCCGGAGGCACCGGGAGCAAAGGGACAGCCGCCCAGACCGCCCAGAGCGGACTGAACCTCGGTGATGCCGCTCTCGATGGCTGCCATGGTATTGACCATGCCCAGTCCACGGGTGTCGTGGAAATGGACCTGCAGATTCAGTGTGGGATAGGCTGCCTTCAGCGCACCAATGACGGCTTTTACCTGTGCAGGGTCTGCGATGCCGATGGTATCGCAGAGGCAGCAGGTGGTCATGCCGGCGTCGATGTAATCTTTCAGGAAATCCACTACAGCCTGCGGATCGTCGTATTTGCCCTCAAACGGGCAGCCGAAGGTCGTAGCGAGATCCACCACGATATTCAAGTCGGGGTAGGCAGAACGGATCTCCTTGTAGGCTTCCAGCGATTGCTCGTGGGTGCGGTTGATGTTGGCCTTGTTGTGGCTCTTGCTCAGGGACACAACATAGCAGACCTTGCGCAGGCCCAGCTCGTAGGCGTTCTGAGCACCGCGCAGGTTGGGCACCAAGGCAAACAGATCCAGTCCCGGGTATTTTTTCAGGACAGCCTCGGTGACTGCTTTGGAGTCGGCCAGTTGCGGGATGGCCTTGGGGCTGACAAAGGAGGTATACTCCATGTGCTTGACGCCTGCCGAGACCAGCTGATCAATGACGTCCAGCTTCAGTTCGGTGGCGATCGGTGGAGCACATTTCACGCTCTGGAATCCGTCACGGGGGCCGACTTCAACAACTTCGATTTTGCTCATAATCTCATAACCCTCTTTTGTGTCATTTCAACCATTCCTATGGGAGCACGGTACGGCAAAGCGAGATGGCAGTGTTAAGCAGCATTCGATCCGACCATCCCGCCCTTCCGCACACCATGCGGCCACAGGATCATAGAACTCAGATAGCGCCCTTGGCCTTCAGCTCTTCCAGCTTGGCAGCGTCAAGGCCCAGAAGCTCACCATAGATCTTGGCATTGTCCTCTCCCAGCAGCGGAGCGGCCTTGCGGGGATACGCCTTGGTGCGGGTCAGGTGCTGCGGCACAGCGGTGATCTTCAGCTTGCCGATACCGGGCTGATCGATCTCCGGGAACATCTCACGGGCACCCGCGATCTGCGGGTCAGTCACCAGACGGTCGATGGTGTTGACGGGGCAGGCAGGGCATCCAGCATCGTTCAGCATCTTGTCGATCTCGTCAATGGTGTAATCCTTGGTCCAAGCGCAGATGATCTCACGCATCGCGGCGTGATTCGCCACACGATCCTTGATCTCAACAAAGCGGGGGTCGGCCTTCAGTTCCGGCTGCTTCATCACATCGCAGAGCAGGCCGTACAGCTTGTTGTTGCCTGCGGCAATGACCACATCGCCGTCCTTGGTCGGGAAAACATCATACGGGTAGGTGGACTCGTACCGGTTGCCGATGCGCTGCGGGATACGGCCCGTGGACTGGTAGATCATGGTGATGTTTTCCATCGCGGAAGCCACCGAGTCCACCAGCGCCACATCAACTTTTTCGCCCAGACCCGTTTTCTGCTTGTTGACCAGCGCCGCCAGAATGCCGATGGTCATGTTCAGGCCGCCGAGGACATCGCCCATGGGCGTGCCGACACGGGTCGCCGGGCCATCGGGCCAGCCGGTGGTGCTCATCAGGCCGCCCATGGCCTGACCTACGATGTCATAGCCCGCACGCTTGCTGTAAGGGCCGGTGTGGCCGAAACCGGACACCGCACCATAGATGATGCCGGGGTTGACCTCCTTCAGGACGTCATAGCCGAGGCCCAGTTTTTCCATCGTGCCGGGGCGGTAGTTCTCGATGACGATGTCGGCCTTCTTGACCAGTTCCCTGAAGATCTCCTTGCCCTCAGGGTCCTTGAGGTTCAGGGTGCAGCCCAGCTTGCTGCGATTGAAGTTCGCATAATAAACACTGTTGTCGTTGATAAAGGGACCCATCTTGCGGGTATCGTCACCGCCCTTGGGATTTTCCAGCTTGATGACCGTAGCACCCATATCGGCCAGGATCATGCCGCTGTAGGGACCAGCCAGAACACGGGTCAGGTCGAGAACGACCACGCCATCCAAAAGACCTTTGCTCATAATAGACACCTCGTTATTTTTCATTTTTCTGATGTATGGAATGTTACAGGATATTGTACAGGCCCAGCAGACCAGCCAAGACCGTCAGGAGCAGCAGCAGGCCGGACAGACCGAACATCTGGATGAAGAGCTTGTTCTCTTTTTCTTTCGTGAACTCGGGGTCAGTGGCGTTGGCCGCCATGATCAGGCTGCCGCCGGTGGACGCCGGGCTGAAGCCGGCAAAGGAAGCGGTCAGGCACATGATGGTGATAAGGCCCTCCGGCTTGACGCCGACCTGCTCAGCGATGGCACCAACCGTAGGCACCATGGTGGGCCACACGACACCGATCGCAGAGCTGAACCACGAGAGGATGCCGGCGGAAAAGCCCTGAATGGCGACTGCAGTCTTCGGCGTCATGATAGAAGCCAGACCGTTCGACATCAGCGCTACACCGCCCACGTCAGAGACAATGTTCATCAGCATACCGATGCCGGTGACCATCAGCAGGGTGGACCAAGGCACGCCCTTGATGACGACCTTTTCATCTGCCACATTGAGGAGTAGCAGGACGACTGCCACAGCAAAGGAGATGAGGCCGACATTCCGCTTGAAAAAGGCGCTGGCCACGATCATGGCCAGAAAGCCCACCAGCGTGATGATCTGCTTCTGGGTGAACGCGGGAAGGATCTCTTTTTCCTTGCTCTGAGGCTCTTTGATCTGGAAGCCCTTGAATACAAGGAAGATAATAATGGACAGCACGATGGTGGTGATGGTCGCGTAGATCAGGGTGTGTGTCTGATAGTCGGTGATGCCCTGCTCACTGGCGAGGTTGTAGATCAGGACGCTTTCCGGCGTGATGGGGGAGAACCGGCCTGCCATGGAACCGATCTGACCGATCGCCGCCAGCATGACGGAGTTATAGCCAGTGCTCTTGCCCAGCGGCAGGCTCAGTGCTGCGGCGATGCCCAGCGCCGGCACACAGCCGGGGCCGATGGCTGCGACGATGTAGCCGATCAGGTACATGATGACCGGAGTGATGGCCACATGGCCGCCGGACAGGCGCAGAAACTTTTTTGCGGCCAGCTCCAGCGTACCGTTGTTGGTAGCGATGGTGCACAGCAGCGAGACGCCCAGCAGCATGATGAAGGTGCTGGAGCTGAACCCTTTGATGATCTGAGAGTCTGTGTAACCGGCCGCCGAACCAAAAACGGCTGCGGCCAGAACGGCGATCAGACCGACGTTCTTTTTTAGCACGAAGCCGATTGCGATGCAGGCAACCAGCACGATCAGGGAAAACAATGCAATACTATTGCTCACAAAAATTGCCTCCTTTTGTTTTTTCTCCGCATGGCCTTGCAGGAGAAGACTTCCAAACTGTTTGCTGCGATCGAGCATTTCTGCCAAACTACATAGCAATTTCCGTGCCAAAATCGCATTTCAGGTCAAAATATCTTGAGATTTGTGGATATGCTCGAAGTTAGGCTATGTCACTTGTGAAAAGTACACAAAAAAAGACCTCCGCAAAATTGCGGAGGTCTTTGGGCACGCGATTTGAATGCTTGGATTCTTTGCCGATTTTTGCAGGAGTGTCTCATTCTTCCAGCGTCCGGGTGTGTCACAAATGAAACACTGTGACACACTTTTGCGACATTCAGGGGTTTTGTTTCAGGCGGCGGTACAAGGTGCTGCGGCTGATGCCCAGATCTTTTGCGGCGCGGGAAGCGTTTCCTCCGCTCCGCCGCAGAGCTTCGAGCACATCGCTCTTGTCCGTAGCCGGATCAGTGGTTCTCTCCCGGGCTGCGGGAGCAGATTCAGCGGTTCTCCAGAGGTTCATCTTGAGGGACTGGAACACCTCTTCCTCCGGGCTGCCCCGGTGCAGCAGCAGCGAGACTCTCTCGACCGTGTTGGTCAGTTCACGGACATTGCCGGGCCACGCATAGGAGCGGCATCGGCCCAGCACCCGGAAAAAGGCAGATTCCTCGTCGGCGGAGCGCTGGGGCATCACCCGGTCGTAGATGGCGCGGGCAATCTCCAGATAATCGTCACCCCTCTCCCGCAGCGGCGGCACCAACACGCTGAGGACGTTCAGCCGGTAATAAAGGTCACGGCGGAACCGGCCCTCTTCCACGAGATGGAGCAGATCCCGGTTGGTCGCGCCGATGATCCGAATATCCACCGGGATCACCGTGTCATCGCCCACACGGCGCACTTCTTTTTCCTGTAGGACGCGAAGCAGGGGCGCCTGAAACTCCAACGGCAGCTCACCGATCTCGTCAAGAAAGATAGTTCCGCCGTGGGCTGTCTCAAACAGACCGGCCTTGCCGCCCCGCCGCGCCCCGGTGAAGGAGCTGTCCGCATAGCCAAACAGCTCGGATTCCAGCAGGTTTCGGTTGAGCGCCGTGCAGTTGATGGCCACGAATGGCCCATCCCTCCGCGGGCTGGCATTGTGGATGCTCTGGGCGAACATCTCCTTACCGGTGCCGGTTTCGCCGTACAGCATCACGGTGAACTGCGAATCCGCAAAATTTTCGGAGAGGTGCTTTGCTTCAAGGATGGCGGGCGACTGCCCCAAAATATCCGAGAACCGGTATTTTGCTACCAATCCCTTTTCGTGCAGCTTGATACGGATGTTCCGCTCTGCTGTCTGCAAGGTCTTGATGTCCTGAAATGTCGCAACAACGCCCTTTACTTGCCCGCCTACCCGGATGGGGACGCGATTGGTGGAGACCAGCGTCCCGTGAATGTTCATCATCTGGCCTATTTCGGCTTCTCCAGTCTGAAGGACACTGGTCAGGTGCGTATTGGGCAGGACCTCTTCGATGGGCTGCCCGGCGAAAGGCGGCTGCGCCGGACGGAGCATCTGCTCTGCGATCTGGTTGGTCGTGCTGATCCGGCCATTCTCGTCAATGGCGACGATCGCGTCATGGGTATAATCCAGAATGTTCTGGTAACGCTCCAGCTGGATCTGAAGTTGTTCCTGTTGGCGGGCGTTCTCCTGCTGGGTGACATAAAGCTGCTGGGCGATGTCCAGAGCATGGAGGATCGAAGCGTCCGAGCTTTCCACCCGGAGATACGGCAAGTCGTACAGCTTGGCGAACCGCTCCGACACGATGCCGCCCAGCCCCCATGCAGCCCCATCGGCCACCGCCTGCTGGACAGCGGACTGGCAGCTGAGACTGTCGGAAAAGCAGTAGTGCTTCATTTTCAGATCCAGAAGATAGCAGATGGTGCGCAGCTCGTTGCTGATCTCTTCCTCAAAGGAAAAGAAAGCAATAAGCCCCCGCTCGTGCCGAAGCTGCTGGATGGCCGGGATATAATCCGATGCTTCGCCGGGGATGTTCACGACCTGAATGTTCAGACTCTTGCGCAGCAGGTCGCGGGTGCCGCGGCGGCTGATAAACAGATAATCGTTCTGCGTCAGAAGCCGCTTGGCCAGCGAAACGGCGGCCTCCAGCTCTGCAACCTCCACACGCACATCCATACCTCGTCGCATGATCAGGGGTTTGGCCCGCCGGGCCAGATTTTCGGTGGGAGAGATGAGGCAGATTTTTGGGCTTCGTTCGGTCATGGCATCTTTTCCTTTCTCTCATTTTGTGATAGAATGAGCCACAGCCTGCTCCCGGCAGACTGTCATGACCTTAATACTAAGCCATCATTTTCGATAATGTCAAGATTATTTCGTGAACTTTCCTTTCCGTGAAATGTTTTCTTTGCCGCTTTTTATCGCAAGTCAGTAAAATAGCGCGATAGACAGGAGGTGACGCCCCATGGAAGGGCCTCAATTCCGTCAGGAGCTGTCTCAGCAGCTCAAACTCTGTCCCCAGTTGATGCAGAATATCGCCCTGCTCCAGATGAACGTACAGGATCTGCGCGAGTTTCTGGAACGCGCCGTGGAAGAAAACCCGATGCTTGAACAGCAGGAGCCGTCCGGCGATGCCTTCCGGGAGCTGTCGGCCCGGAACGAATGGATGCGGACTTCTTCCGATGCTCCGCCTGAGCCGGGTGCGGAAGACCGGGAGCTGACCAGCCGGGAAAGCTTTCTGCGGGATCAGCTGGCACGCAGAAAGCTTCCGCCGAAGCTTTTGTCCCTCTGCACCTATCTCATAGAGCTTTTGGATGAGGACGGCTTTCTGCCCCCAGAGGAGCTGGAGCATCTGCATCATCTGGGGCTTCCGGATCCCATGCTCGAGGAGGCACTGGCGGCAGTTCAGGCCTTGGAGCCAGCCGGTATCGCGGCCCGAAGTTTGTCCGAGTGCCTCCTGATTCAGCTTCGGCGCAGCGGGCAGGAAACGCCTCTGCTCACCGAGCTTGTCTCCCATCATCTCGAGGCCCTCGCCCGGCAGCAGTACAGCCCGCTGGCACATCTGCTTCATTGCTCCAAGGCAGAAGTGGAAAATGCGGCAGCTCAGATCGCACAGATGGACCCGCACCCCGGACGATGGGATGCTCCGGTTTCTGAGCCGGTGCAGTATATCCAGCCGGATGCTTATGTGCTGGATGAAAACGGAGCACTTTCCGTAGTGCTCAACGATTTCTATCTTCCGCACCTTACGCTCAGCAGCCAGTATGAAGAGATGATGCATTCTGCCGATGCAGAAACAGCCTCCTATCTGCGCCGCACCTGCAAGCAGGCACAGGAGCTTCTCAGCGGACTTTCCCGGCGGGGGGAAACGCTCCACCGATGTCTGGAGGCTGTAGTGAGCATGCAGACCCCCTTTTTTCTTCTGCCGGATGGAGTGCTTTCCCCTATGACCCGCCGCACTCTGGCAGAGTCTCTTGGACTGAATCCGTCCACCATCACCCGGGCGCTGAAGGGAAAATATCTTCAGTGCCGCCGGGGAATTTACCAGCTTAGTGCATTCTTTTCTCAGCCCGTCGGCGGCAGTTCTCCGCAGGAGATCCGCACTCGAATGGTGCAGCTCCTGCAGCAGGAGCCGATGCTCAACGACCGTCTCCTCCGGGAGCGTCTGGCGCAGGAGGGCTATCAGCTCGCGCAGCGCACCGTGTCCAAATATCGTCGGCAGCTTGCGCTTCCTGTTGCCAGCAAGCGCCCAAAGAAATAAAAGGAGTTTTCTCTATGAACTATACCGATTTGACTGCCTACCGCAAGAGCAATCCGTTTATGGATTTTTGCGGCATTGAAGCTGTCCGCGCCGAGCATGACGACTGTGAAGTAAAAATGACCATCACCGCCACCGACAAAAACACCCATGGTTTTGTCCACGGCGGCCTGTTGTTCACGCTTGCCGACTGTGTAGCCGGCCTGACCGCCCGCAGCGATGGCCGCAATTATGTGACCCAGAGCGCTCATATCAATTTTATCAAGAATCTGACCGAGGGAACCATACACGCCTACGGAACGACCCTCAGCCGAGGCCGGACCATCGTCATCATCCGTGTCCAAATCAAAAGTGAGGATGGCCGCCTGCTTGCAGATGGAACAGTCGATATGTTTTGCGTGAAATAAAATTTGAGCTTTCCCATAAAAATGCACAGCTATTGCAGAAGCTATCCCGCTTTATTTCATCTGTCCACAGTTTTTTCTTTCCATTCAGCTGGGAGCGGCTCTTCACCAACTTGCTGGAACAGCGAACGAAGGATGTTCCTTATATGCATTTCCCCGCATACGCGGGGGCAATTCTGATTCCAGCAGAACGCCGTCGGTCTTGCGGGGCGGTTGTGCGTCCGAGTATCGGCAGGCCCGGCGGGCCAGAGCTGATTTATAACTGATATTATGCATATATTCTAGCAAATGCGAATAAAAGCCAAGAAAATGCGAATATGTACTTGCATTTTCCGCGCAAAAGGTGTATTATCCCTCTATCGACGTCATACGCCGACAATAAACGAGAGAGGGATTGGAACATGATGTCTTTTAAGAAAATCGCTGCGGCGGTCATGGCGGCTGCCATGACGCTGGCCGTAGTGCCTTCGGCTTTTGCCTGCACGGCGCTCTACGTCGGCAGCGACCTCACGGAGGACGGCACGACGATGTTCGGCCGCATCGAGGATCTGGGAACCAACGACAACAACAAGCTGTTCTATGTCAGCGCAGCCGGGAATCACAAGGCAGGCGAGGTCTACGATGGCTGCTACGGCTTCACCTACACCTTCACCCACGACAGCTACAGCTACACCGCGCGCCGTGACGACAACACCTCGGGCGTCTGCCCGGACTGCGACGGCACCCACGACCACACGCCGTATGAGGAGGCTGGCACCAACGAGAAGGGCGTCATGGTCTCTGCCACCGAGTCGCTGTACGGCAAGGACGCTGCCCTTGCAGTTGACCCCTATGTGGACGACGGCATCGAGGAGGCCGAGATCACCACGGTCCTGCTCAGCGAGGCAGGCACGGCCCGCGAAGGCGTCGCCCTGCTGACATCCATCTATGAAAACGCCGGTGCAGCCGGTGGTTCCGGCGTATTCATCGGCGACCAGAACGAGACGTGGTTCGTCGAGAACCTGACGGGCCACACCTACGTCGCCCTCAAGCTTCCGGACAGCGTCGTGTTTATGCAGCCGAACGTCTCGGCCATCGGCAAGATCGACCTCGACGACACGGATAACGTCATCGCATCGGCAGATGCCATCTCCGTCGCACAGAAAGCCGGGACTTTCGTGGGCGATGCAGCGGCGAACGTCATCGACTGGAACGCTTCCTATAATAATGAGGACAACGCCCGGATGCCGGCCGGTCTGAACTATCTGAACGGCGTCGATACCTACACCGAGGACAACTACACCGAAGCAGACTACGCGATGAGCAACATCGGCGGGGACGGCAGCATCGTCCCGCTCTACTCCAACATCAAGCTGACCAAGAAGTTCGGCGTCGAAGACGCGCTCAACTTCTTTAAGGTCGAACCCATCGGCAAGACCAACAACGTCGAGACCCACCTGTTTCAGGTCAGCTCCACCGGCGAGCTGGATACCGCCATCGTCGAGTGGACGGCCTTTGACGACGACGTGTACAACGCCTTCGTCCCGTACTATCCGCTGCTGACCACCGACACGGCAGATGTCTACAAGTACTCTCCCGCGAAGGTCGTCCGCTCGGACGAGCAGCCCACCGAGGGCGTCTGGTACAAGGACCAGAAGGGCAGATACTACACCTACCCGGAGGACTGGACCAAGTCCTTCTACGGCGCACGGGATGCCCTGTCGAACCTGCTGACCTACGGCGATGTCTCCGAGAAGGACAAGGCTGCGGCCAAGGCAGACTATGCCGCCCTCCAGAAGGACATCATGGAGGAGTTTGCAGAGATGAAGGCTGCTGTCGCTGCTGCCGATACGAAGGAAGCAAAGCAGGCTGCCGCCACCACTGCAAGCAACAAGATGAGCGAGAAGGTCTACGAAAAGACCGTCAAAATGTACAATAAGCTTCAGAAGAAGCAGGAGGCCCGCGCATGGTTCGGGTCTCTGCTGAATAAAAACTCTTGAGCTGGCTCCAAGCATGACAAGCCCCCGGTCTCTGTTTTCAGAAGCCGGGGGCTTTTTGCGTCTTCTCCGTTGCATTTCGCCCGAAAGTATGTTTCAATAAAAAGCAGTGAATAGCAGTTTACGTTTTGAATGCACAAGCAACATCCGCAAACTGCATATCGCAAATATGCCGTTTTGATAGGCACTGTTTTTGAAAATTGCGATAAAAATGAGTCAGAACGGGGAAAAGGAGGCTGCGGGATGCTGAAGATCGCGGTTGTCGAAGACCAGCAGGAGGTGCGGGACGAGCTGTGCCGGTTCATCCGGAAGTACGCCGCCGAAAACAGCCTGCAGGTGGAGGCCGTGCCCATCGAGGACGGGGCGGTCATCGCGGCCCATTACGAGCCGGGCTGGGACATCATCTTTATGGACGTGGAGATGCCGGGGCTGGACGGCTTCGGCGCGGCGGAAAAGATACGGGCCGTGGACGGGGACGCCGTGCTGGTGTTCGTGACCAACATGGCGCAGTACGCCATCAAGGGCTATGAGGTGGATGCGCTGGACTATGTGCTCAAGCCGGTGAATTACTACCAGTTCTGCACCAAGCTCTCCCGGGCCGTCCAGCGAGTGGAGCGCCGCCGGGGCGGGCAGGTCGTTCTGCAGCTGGCAGGCGGCGGAATGCAGGTGCTCTCCACCAACGACATCTATTATCTGGAGACCCGCGACCGGCTGCTCTGGTATCACACTGCAAAAGGGGAGTTTTCGGTCCGGGCCAGCCTCGCCAGCGCCGAAAAGCAGCTGGCACAGTACCATTTCTCCCGCTGCAACCAGTGCTATCTGGTCAACCTGCAATATGTCAAGGCCGTGGAGAACGACTTCGTCCACGTCAACACCGACCGCTTGGAGATCAGCCGCCGCCAGCGCGCGGCCTTCCTCACGGCGGTGGCGTCCTACATTGGAGGTGTGCTGTGAGCATCGTTTTCCACCATGTCATCTTCCGGGCGCTGCTGCGCTGGGGTGCGGCGCTGGCCTTCTGTCTGCCGCTCAAACACCGGCCCGGCTTCCGCCTCCGTGCACTGGGGATGCTGCTGCCGCTGATGGGCCTGACCTATGTGCTGGATCCTTCGGCCCAGAGCACCAACCTCCACGAGCTTCAATTCTCGCTGCTGGCGCTCTATGTGTCCTTCTTCGTCCTGCTGGGCATGATGATCTACGCCTGCGTCGAGATCGACCGGAAGGGGGCACTCTACTGCGCGGTGTGGAGCCTGCTCACCTCCCAGACGGCCTATGAGGGCTGGCGGCTGGCGGAGGTGTTCTTTGAGTGCCGCGGCACCCCCCTCGACATCGATGGGCTTCCGGTCCGGCTGGCCCAGCTCACCACAGGTGCGGTCTTTTATTTTGTCATCTGTAACGCCCTCTCCCGGAAGATGTCTTATAAAGGAGAGTACCACATCGGCCCGCGCCAGCTGACCAGCGCCTTTTTCATCGGCATCCTCTTCATGTTCCAAGCTGCGCTGCTGAGCAGCAGAGAGATGTTCGAGATGCCCGCCAGCCTTGCGGGCACGGTGCTCATCGGACAGTTCTACTTCCTGACTCTGCTCTACTTCCAGACCGAGGTGTTCAAGAAGTCGGCCATGCAGAAGGAGATGGACACCCTCAACCTTTTATATGAGCGCCAGCGGGAGCAGTATCAGGTGGCGCGGCAGAACGTCCAGATCATCAACAAGCGCTGCCATGAGCTGAAGCTTCAGATCGCCGCCCTCCGCCAGATGTCGGGCGCGGCGTCCGACCCGCCCGACCCGGAGCTGAAGGCCCACATCGACGAGGCCGAGAAGGCGGCACAGCTCTACGACGCCAGCCGCAACACCGGCAACGAGGTGCTGGACGTGGTGCTCACCGAAAAATCGCTGCTCTGCGAATCCCGCCGCATCCAGCTCAATGCGGTGACGGACGGCAGCTGTCTGGGCTTTTTTGAGGCCGGCGACCTCTACGCCCTCTTTGCCAATATGCTCGACCACGCCATCGAGAGCGCCGTGCAGATGCCCGAGCCGGAGCGCCGCTGCATCGACCTGCTGGTCTGCACCCGTCAGAGCTTCGTGGTGGTGAACGTCATCAGCCCCGACCGTCCGCCGGAGGCTGCTGACACCCGCGCCACCCACTATGCCGTCAAAGTGACGAACCGCATCGTCCAGAAATATAAAGGTACTCTGACCACCGAGAGCCAGAACGGCTTCTTTGCGGTGAAGATCATTTTTCCGCAGGGGAAGTAACCTCTCTGTCAGCGCTGACGCGCTGCCACCTCTCCTATCGAGGAGAGGCCTTGGCATTCCGCAAAGCTTCGTCTCTTCGCCAGAGGCTCCCCTACAAGGGGAGCTGTCTGCGAAGCAGACTGAGAGGTTGTATGAGGGAGAGCCTGCCCCACGCCGCAGGCGTAACGAAGAGGTTTAAGACCGTCTCACAAAATAAATGTGGGGCGGTCTCTTTTCTTTTTGCATTTTTCTTGTTGTATCCATCTATTTGTGAGAGATGCACAAATATATTAGTTTTGATTTGGCAGCGCAAAACCGAATATCCCCGCCATCCGACCGATTATCGCAACGCTCTTGCGAAAGAAAGAGTCTTTGATAAAATAATAGCGAAATCAAAAAACGACCGCACAACAGAGAAAACACCACGATACACACGGGAGGAAAACGAATGCGAAGCATTGCCAAGCTTATGCAGAACTGGCAGTTCACCGGGCCGGACGGCTCCACGGCAGCCGTCGTGCTGCCCCACACATGGAACGCGAAGGACGGTCAGGACGGCGGCAACGACTACTGGCGCGGCACCTGCACCTACAGCACCGCCTTCGCCGCCCCGGCGTTCGACGCGGCTTCGCAGCAGGTCTGGCTCCAGTTCGAGGGCGTCAACTCCAGCGCCAAGGTCCTGCTGAACGGCAGGACCATCTGCGCCCACGACGGCGGCTACTCCACCTTCCGTGTCCACATCTCTGAGCTGCTGGAAAAGGATAACCGTCTTACCGTCGAGGTGGACAACGGCATCAACGACCGCATCTACCCCCAGAAGGCCGACTTCACCTTCTACGGCGGCATCTACCGCGACGTCAGCCTGATGGTGGTCCCGAAAGACCACATCGCGCTGGGCCACTTCGGCGACACCGGCGTGAAGATCACCCCGGCCCTCAAGGACGGCAAGGCCGACATCCGGGTCGAGACCTTGGTCGAGGGCGAGGGCGTCCTCTCCGTTGAGCTGCTGGATGCGGCCGGAAACATTGTCGCCACCGCCGATGGTGCAGACGCCAAGCTCCACCTCGAGACGCCCCACCTCTGGGACGGCGTGAAGGACCCCTACCTCTACACCTGCGTCGTCCGCCTGAGCCGGGACGGCAGGGTGGTGGATGAGGTGTCCACCCGCGTAGGCCTGCGCACCTTCTCGGTGGACGCCAAGAACGGCTTCTTCCTCAATGGCCGTCCCTACCCGCTCCACGGCGTCTCCCGCCATCAGGACCGCAAGGGCGTAGGCAACGCCATCACCCGCGCGATGCACGACGAGGACATGGCCCTCATCCGAGAGCTGGGTGCGAACACCGTCCGTCTGGCCCATTACCAGCACGACCAGTATTTCTACGACCTCTGTGACCAGTACGGCATGGTGGTCTGGGCGGAGATCCCCTATATTTCCGAGCATCTGCCCAATGGCCGTGCCAACACCATCAGCCAGATGAAAGAGCTGATCTGCCAGAACTACAACCACCCCTGCATCGTCTGCTGGGGCGTCTCCAATGAGATCACCATCTCCACCAAGGACAAGGCTGATATGCTCGACAATCACCGGGAGCTGAACGACCTGTGCCACAAGATGGACCCCACCCGCCTGACCACGCTGGCCTGCTATGCCATGTGCGGCCCCTTCAACCCGGTGGCCCACATCACCGACCTCGTCAGCTGGAACCTCTACCTCGGCTGGTATGTGCCGGGCCTGTTCCTGAACGACCTGTGGATGGACTTCTTCCATCTGGTCTACCCCGACCGTCCGCTGGGCTTCTCCGAGTACGGTGCCGAGGGTATGCCGAACCTCCACAGCGCGAAGCCCCGCCGCGGCGATCACACCGAGGAGTATCAGGCCGTCTACCACGAATATATGCTCCGCTGCTTCGACCGGCATAAGTGGATGTGGGCCACCCACGTCTGGAATATGTTCGACTTCGCAGCCGACGCCCGCGATCAGGGCGGTGAGCCGGGCATGAACCACAAGGGCCTCGTCACCTTCGACCGGAAGACCAAGAAGGACAGCTTCTACCTTTATAAAGCATGGTGGAGCGAAGAGAATTTCGTCCACATCTGCTCCAAGCGGTTTACCGACCGCACCGAGAGCGAGATCGAGGTCAAGGTCTATTCCAACCAGAAGTCCGTCGCCCTCTACTGCAACGGGAAGAAGCTCTCGGAGCAGACGGGCGAGCACGTCTTCCGGTTCCGTGTGCCGCTCACCGGCAGCATCGAGGTCAAGGCCGTGGCCGGGGACTCCATCGATACCGCGTCCTTCCGCCATGTGGACACCCCGAACCCCAGCTACAAGCTGGTCAAGACCAAATCCAAGAGCGCGAACTGGGTCTGATAATGTTCCGTGAAACATTCCGCCGACCGGCGGTTGTTGTATAGAAAATAAGGAGGAGAATCCGTGAAAAACACCAAACCGAAAGTACGGCTGTGGTCTGTTCTCACCGGTCTGACGGCCATCCTGACCGTCGCTGCCATCGTGGGCAACATCATCGCAAACCAGTACGCTACCACCCTCAACGTCGCCCTGAATGCATCTACCTACAAGATCATCAAGGGCGAAACCACCGGAGATACCGAATACTTCAAGAAGGGCTTTGCTTCCGATGAGGAGCGTGAGGCTTACGAGGCCGAACTGTGCGCGACGGTCGAGGCCGAGGGCGCTGCCCTGCTGAAGAACGAGAACAACGCCCTGCCTCTGGCAAGCGGCGCTAAGGTCAGCCTGTTCGGCCACGGTTCCGTGGACCTGATGTACGGCGGCACCGGTTCCGGCTCGGTCGATACCAGCAAGGCCCCCAACCTGAAGGATGCTCTGGAGGCTCAGGGCATCACCATCAACCAGACCCTGTGGGACCTGTACAAGTCCGACAGCATGATGAGCAAGTACAGCCGCATGACCCCTGCTTCCATCTCTGATACGCTGGAAGCCAACACCCAGTATGCGGTCAACGAGGCTCCTTGGAGCGCTCTGTCCAGCGCTGAGAGCAGCTTTGCCGAGTACGGCGACGCTGCCATCGTGGTCCTCTCCCGCTCCGGCGGCGAGGGCGCAGACCTCCCCAGCGGCGCCAACGGCACCAACGACAGCTGGATCTCCGGTCAGGAGGGCGACGGCAACTACCTCGCCCTGTCCGCTGAGGAGATCGAGCTGCTCCAGAACCTGAAGGCTCTGAAGGACAACGGCACCTTTAAGAACATCATCGTCCTGATCAACAGCTCCAACGCCATCGAGCTGGACTTCCTCAACCCCGCGATCTGCGGTGAGGACTACGGCATCGACGCTGCAATGTGGATCGGTGACGTGGGCCAGACCGGCATCAACGGTGTGGGCCAGCTGCTCTCCGGCGCTGTCACCCCCTCCGGCTCTCTGGTCGATACCTACCTGTACGACAACATGGCCAACCCCGCCATGTACAACTTCTACACTCAGGCTTACCCCAACGCAGCAGAGTACAACCTGCTGACCGAGGGTGCTGACGTGCAGGGCATGTACAGCGTCTATCAGGAAGGCATCTATCTGGGCTACCGCTACTTCGAGACCCGTTATGAGGACGTCGTCATGGGCACCGCCAAGGCCGGCGACTACAACTGGGCGACCACTGTTGCTTACCCCTTCGGCTACGGCAACAGCTACACCACCTTCGCATACTCCAACTTCAATGTGACCGAGTCTGACGATGCCTTCACCGTCACCCTGAAGGTCACCAACACCGGCAAGACCTTCTCCGGCAAGGAGACCGTCCAGATCTACTTCCAGTCTCCCTACACCGCTTACGACAAGGCCAACGGCATTGAGAAGGCCGCTGCAGAGCTGTGCGGCTTTGCAAAGACCGATGTGCTGGCTCCCGGCGCTTCGGAGGATGTGACCATCACTGTCCCGAAGAGCGAGCTGCGCACCTACGACGCAAACAACGCCAAGACCTACATCGTGGACGCCGGTGACTACTACTTCACTGCTGCCACCGACTCCCACAACGCAGTCAACAACATTCTGGCTGCCAAGGGCTACACTGTCGAGAACACCAACGGCCGCATGACCGAGAACGGCGACGAGTCTCTGGTCTGGAAGTGGACCAACGACACCCTTGACACCACCACCTTCGCCACCAGCGCAAACGGCACTGCCATCACCAACCTGTTTGACGAGTCCGACCCCAACAAGAGCAGCGACGCTCCCGGCAGTGTCACTTGGATGAGCCGCGCTGACTGGACCGGCACCTTCCCCACCGCTCCTGCACAGCTGACCGCCAACGAGCATCTGGCTGCAAGCCTCGCTTTCACCCAGTACGACGGCTCTGAGGCCAACAGTGTCGAGATGCCCACTCTGGGCGCAAAGAACGGCCTGACCCTCGCTTCCATGATCGGCAAGAGCTTCGACGATCCCGAGTGGGATACCCTGCTCGACCAGCTGACCTACAGCGAGATGGTCCAGACCATCACCCTCGGCTTCCATAACACCGCAGCTGCTGCCTCCATCGGCAAGACGGCCACCAAGGACGAGAACGGCCCGCAGGGTCTGACCGCTGCCCTGACCGGCGGTGCATCCGCAATGTGCTACACCTCCGAGGACGTCATGGCCGCAACTTTCAACACGGACCTCATCAACGAGGTCGGCCGCTGCATCGGCGAGGACTGCCTTGCAATGGGCTACTCCGGCCTGTACGGCCCCGGCATCAATATGCACCGCACCGCTTACTCCGGCCGTAACTTCGAGTACTACTCCGAGGATCCGTTCGTGGCCGGCACCATCTGCGCTGCTGAGGTGCAGGGCATCCAGTCCAAGGGCGTCTACGTCTACCTGAAGCACGTGGCCCTGAACGACTCCGAGACCAGCCGCCGCGGCGTCAACACCTGGCTCAACGAGCAGACCGCCCGTGAGATCTATCTGGAAGTCGCCGACAAGGCCATCACCGACGGTGAGGCTTGGAGCGTCATGACCGGCTTCAACCGCTGGGGCGCTACTTGGTGCGGCGCGAACGCCAACCTGCTGACCGGCTACCTGCGCGGCGAGCTGGGGATGCGCGGCATGTGCATCACCGACTTCTCCGGCTCCAGCCAGTACATGGATCTGGTGGACGGCCTGATCGCCGGCTCCGACATCTGGGACAGCCCGATGCCCAAGATCCACACCACCAAGGCTGCAAACTATGAGAACGATGCCTACATCGTCACTCAGATGCGCAACGCTATGCACCACATCCTCTACACCGTGGTCAACTCCAACGCCATGAACGGCTGGTCTTCCACCGATACTCTGAAGACCGTCACCCCGTGGTGGCAGACGGCCATCTATGCGCTCATCGCAGTGATGGCCGTCCTGACCATCCTGTGCGCATGGCAGCTGTCCAAGGCCAAGAAGGGTATGGTCGATACCGCTCCCGCAGCGAACCAGAAGTAATTCCCCCACAGAGTTCCGCAACTGTTAAGACCAACGGCAGCCTGTCCCCCAAAATCGGCGGGCAGGCTGCCGTTTTCTGTAAAAAAGGAGACACCGCAAATGGGTGAACAAACCGCAAAGGCGTCGGGCCTGAACCGCGCCAAGACTTACCAGCTGGTGCTGTTCCCGCTGAACAACGGCGCGACGAACGTGTACTATGTGCTGGTGCTTTCCTACATCGCTACCTTCGGCAGTAAGGTGCTGGCCCTGTCCATGATCTTCGCTTCGGTCATGGTCACGGGAATGCGCCTGTTCGACGCCATTACCGACCCCATCATCGGCGCGTTGATGGACCGCACCAACGGCAGATTTGGCAAGTTCCGGCCCTTCATGGTCATCGGCAACCTCATCATGGCGGCCAGCATCCTCGTGCTGTACTGTCTGACCCCTCTCATCCCCGCCAGCTCGATGGGCCTGCGCTACGCCGCCTTTGTGGCCCTGTATGCGGTCTGGGTCATCGGCTATACCTTCCAGACCAGCTGCACCCGCTCCGGCCAGACCGTCCTGACCAACGACCCCAAGCAGCGCCCCCTCTTTACCATCTTCAACACCGTGGGCAGCCTGCTGGGCATGGGCGCGATGCAGTTCTTCGCCCCCATCCTCGCTAAGAACTATGAGGGCGGCTACGCCTCCGCAGGCTTCTTCCGCACACTGGCCCCTGTGGGCATCGTCATCTCTATCCTGCTCACCATTCTGGCCATCATCGGCATCTGGGAGAAGGACCAGCCCAAGTACTTCGGCATCGGCGGCGAGGCCAGCGAAAAGGTCAAGCTGCACGAGTACGTTCAGATCATCAAGAACAACAACCCCATGCAGCGCCTGATGGTGGCGGGTGCCGGCTGCAAGCTGGCCCTCTCCATCGCCACCAACACCACCGTCCTCTGTATGCTGTACGGCTGCATGATGGGCAACTACGACGGCCTCTACCTGCCCATGATGGTGCTGGGCTATGTCTTCAGCGTGCCCTTCTTCCTGCTCACCGTCCGCACCAGCCAGAAGGAGGGCCAGAAGGCCAGCCTGATGAAGTACGTCAGCGTGGCATTTATCTGCTACATCGGCGTGCTGGTCCTGCTGCTGCTCTGGGGCCGCAGCGACGCCTTCACCCTGTCCATCATGGGAGAGAACGGCCTGTCCATCAACCTGTACACCATCCTCTTCATCGCCTTCTTCGGCATCGGCTACGGCGCATACTATGCCACCGCCGATATGCCCATCCCGATGGTCGCCGACTGCTCGGACTATGAGACCTACCGCAGCGGCAACTATATCCCCGGCATCATGGGCACCCTGTTCAGCCTCGTGGACAAGCTGGTGTCCAGCCTGTCCGCTACCGTCGTGGGCATCGCGGTGAGCTTCATCGGCCTCGAGAGCCTGCCCACCCAGTACGACCCCTACACCCCCGGCATGAACTGGGTGGTCATCGTGCTGTTCTGCATTATCCCGATGGTGGCTTGGGCCGCCACCCTCATCGCCATGAAGGGCTACACCCTGACCGGCGAGAAGATGAAGGAGATCCAGGCCGTCAACGCCTGCCGCCGCGACGCGGTGGCCAAGGGCATGAAGCTGGACGAGGCCATAGCCAAGTGGCAGAGCATGGACCAGCTGCCCGCCGAGTACCGCAGCTGAGGCGCTCTTCCTCTGCCTGCGCGGGCGTAGAATAGAACCATGAGAAAAAGCACCGGTTTTCGTGAGAAAGCCGGTGCTTTTTGCGCGCTTCAGGACTCTTTTTCGGGGGTGGCCGGCGCTCCCGACGGCTGCTTCCTCGTTCTCGGCACCTTCTTCTCCAACTGCGGCGGCGATGTCCTGATCGACGGCGTCATGAAGCGCAGCGATAAGACAGTCGGCGGCCCCGCAAATGCCCTGAAATGCGGCAGAACGGATGTGAAAAATTCCGGAGCAGTTGTAATTAAGAACGAATTGCGGTATTATATAATAGTTGAATTATACGCACCTGTCAGCAGGGCGTGACCATAGAGAGAGTGAAAAGGAAAACTGCGAATGAGATCTGCGGGAAGAAAACCGAAGCATGAGGGAAAAGTCGGCCCGGAAGAGAGACGGGGGCGCGGCTCTGGGTCGGCGCGTCCGCCTGAGCAGGAGAGCGCCGCTTGGGCAGAGCTGAACATCGTCGAAGAGGGCGACGAGCCGGAAGAAGACAGCGAAGCCGAGGAGACAGAAGCCCCCCGGGAAAAGCGGGGACGCTTCCGCAGACATTGGAAGCACCGCCTGAAGAGGAGACCGGCCTTTTCGTCCGTTCACGACTTCCTCAACAGCCTTCTCTCCTTCCGCCTTCTGTTCGAGGTCTTCGTGCAGAAGGTGCGCTGGCTCTTTGCCGTGGGCGTGGTGTGCACGCTGGGGTTCATGTTTGTACTTACCACCGTCAAGAGCTTTGGGGCCAGCACCACCATGTCCCTGAACTATGAGGAGAGTGTCACCGGCAAGACGCCCAACGGCGCACGCTTCAGTGAGTCGGAGTTCCTGACGCAGGAGTATCTCGAGGCCATCTTGCAGGCCACCGGCCTGCAGGACGACCTGACGACCGCCGACCTCGCGGACTGCATCTCCATCAGCCCCACCACCAGCCGGATCGTGACCAAGGAGGACGATTATTACATCAGCTCGTCCTATTATCTCTCGGTCAAGCTGCCGTGGACGCTCTGGGGGAAGATCACGGTGCAGGACTTCCTCGACGAGATATGCCGGGTATACCTCAAGCGGTTCACCGCAGATTACCGGGTCAACGCCACCTCGCTGGACATCGACGATGACTACAGCGACATGGACTACGAGGAGATCGGCTCCTACTTCAGCATGATGATCGACCGGGTCAACAACTACCTCACAGTGCGCAACGATCAGGACGGCTCCTATCTCTCCGCCAGCGGCCAGAGCTACAGTGCCATCAAGAAACAGGTACAGAACCTGCAGGGCTATACCCTCCGGGAATACCAGAGCTACATCTGGGAAAAAGGCGTGGCCAAGAACAATTTCCGCTGCATCGACGATCTCAACGAGCTGAACCGCACCCTGCGGTGGGACGAGATGAGCGACTCCCAGAAGAGCGCGATCTACATGACCATTCTGGACAACTACAACAACAAGATGGTCTCCTCGGTGCTCATCCCCACCTATGACAACGACGGTGCGTTCTATATGTCCCGCACCAAGATCGGCATCGACGATCTGGCCCTGCAGGCCAACGAGCTGCTCAGCTCGGCGGTGGAGGCCCAGAAGAGCATCGCCACCAACAACACCAAGGTCACGGCGCTGGAACAGTACACCGAGTCGTATGAGGTACAGATGGCGCAGGCCATGGTGGACAACATCACCCGGCAGCTCGCGGACATCGTGAGCGCGACGCGGGAGCTGGACGCCGACTGCTACGCCCAGCGCATCCGCAGCTATCTTATGTTCAGTGAGCCGCAGATGTCTTTCATGCAGCGCTATAACGTGAAACGCAGCGTGATGCTGGCCGCGCTGGTCTGTGCGGTCTGCTATCTGGGCGCAGCCGTCCAAGCGTGCGTCCGGCGCCAGCGCCAGCGGATGGAGAACGAATAATATCCGTCTCTGGGACAGGATGGAGGAAGAATGAAAAGTTTTGATTTGCTGCGCTACCTGAAAAAATGGTGGTTCGTCATCATGCTCGTCACGGCGGTGGGCTGTCTGGGCGTGTATGAGTTTATTTCGTCGCGGCAGTCGTACACGGCCACAGCCGTTATCCAGTACGCAGGCCCCAACGCCAGCGAGGGCCTGAACGCCGACGGAACAAGGATCGACCCTTCCGAGATCACCTCGGCATCGGTCATCAACAAGACCATTCAGGATCTGGGCCTGACGGCCAGCACCGAGTCCATCCGCCCCCGGATCTCGGTGCAGGAGGTCATCCCGGAGGACGAAGAGACCAAAAAGGAGACGGCTCTTTCCAACGGCGACGAATACGAGTATTATCCCACGACCTACGCCGTCTCCTTTACGGTGGACAGCAAGGACGCCACCGACTACGCCCGCAATGTGCTGGACTCGGTGCTGACGAACTACTTTCAGTATTACAGCGAGACCCATGTGGACGCGGATATTTTCCCGAACAATGCCAGCAACGTCTCGGTGGCGAACTACGAGTATATTGATTGCGTGGAGATCCTGCGCAACAACGCCAACGAGAGTGCGGCTTTTCTGCGAAAAAAGGCAGAAGAGAAATACGGCTTTTACAGCGTGAAGTCGGGCTATTCCTTCTCGGACCTCGTATCGGAGTATGAATATCTGACCCAGAACGCCCTGAACGACCTTTACGCCTACGTTATCAACAATAAGCTGGTGCGGGACCACACCCTTCTGGTCAACACCAAGAAGAACGCCATCCTGCGCTACCAGCTTCAGATCGACAGCCTGAACAACAACATCTCTGAGGCCAAGGACATCATCGACCAGTTCGGCGACAAGACGCTGGACGGCGCAGCGGTCTATTCGGCCAACCGGAACGCCGACGGCGGCGAGACCCAGATCATCACCGATGTGGTGCGGGACTACACCACCCAGCCCTCCGGCGATGTCACCACCACCTACGATAAGCTCATCCGGCATTACGCCGACCTTCACGCCGAGCGCATCGACGCCGCCATCGCGCAGGGAAAGGCACAGGAGATCCTGGACGCCTACGCCGACGTGACCCGGAACACCGACCCCGCCAGCGCCGAGGCCCAGTGGGCCAGCGACCGCATCGACGAGCTGGTACAGAAATTCACCAGCCTGTATGAGCTTTCCATCGAGACCGTCGAGGAGTTCAATCAGGTCAACGGTGCGGACAACATCAAGATGAAGAACAGCATCGTGGTCAACGCGAAGCTCAACCTGAAGCTCTATGCGGCCCTGTCGGTGATACTGTTCCTCTTTCTGGGCTGCTTCTGCGCCATCTTCCTCGGACGGCTGGGCGATTTTGTGGACTACTATCTCTATGTGGACAAGAAGAGCGGCCTGCCCAACCGCGAGCGGTGCGACGCCATGGTGGACCGCTACAGCACCGTTCGTCTGAACGGCCAGTTCACCGTCATCCACATTCAGGTCGATCTCTCGGGGATGAGCCGCAACGACGGCGACAAGGCGCTGCGGGCGCTGGGCGACCAGCTGCAATACGTCTTCCGGACGCTGGGCTTTGTGGGCTACAACGGCGCGGGACACTTTATCGTCCTGCTGGAAGATTGCAGCATCGACTTGGCAAGGAACTGCATCGACCGCCTGAGCAATCTGCTGGCCAAGACCGAGCTGGCCGTGTTTGGCCCCTGCGTCTTTGTGGGCGTCTCCAACTCGGCGAAGGATGACGCCTACGAGATCCGCGCCCTGCTGAGGCTGGCCATCCGCCGCTGCGCGGACGCAAAGGCCCGTCAGGAGGCCGAAAATGCAAGGAAGGCGGCTGAGTCGTCGCCGCTGAAGAGCGAAAGCTGAGAGTGATTTATGGGAAAGATGAGTAAAAAAATTCTGGCAGGGCTGCTGGCCGTCGTGCTTGTGCTGGGCGGCATCCTGCTGTACAATCTGCAGATGAATAAGAGCTTCATCACGACGTTTTATTCGGTCACGGTGGATAAGCCGGTAGAAGACCTGCGCATCGTCCTGCTGTCCGACCTGCATCTCCACGAGTACGGCGAAGACAACGCCGACCTTGTGCGGAAGATACAGAACCTCGCCCCGGACCTCATCGCGGTGGCGGGCGATATGAACATCGACACGGACACCGATTACCACGTCGTGCTCGACCTGATGCACCAGCTGGTGGACATTGCGCCGGTATACTATGCCCCCGGCAACCACGAGTGGGCGGGACGGTACGCGGGCGGCAGCGACGCCCTTTTTGACGACATTCAGGCCACCGGCGTCCACTGGCTGAACGGCAGCTATGAGGACGTGGAATTCAAGGGCAGGAAGCTGCGCATCGGCGGCTTTTTCGAGTGGCCCCGCGCCCAGCTGGAACGGGAAAACTCCCGCGCAGTGGCCGACGCCATGAACGGCGAGACGAACGAGCTGGACGACGTCTGCACCATCCTCATCTGCCACTGCCCGGAGGTTCTGGACACCTCGCTGGAGCTGTACCAGTTCGACCTTGTGCTCAGCGGCCACGCCCACGGCGGACAGGTGCGCATCGGCAGTCAAGGCCTCTGGTCTACCAGTCAGGGCTTTCTGCCCAAGTACACCAGCGGGGTCAACCAGATGGGGGAGTCGCAGGTGGTCATCAGCCGCGGCCTCGGCGATTCGGAGCCGTTCCCGCGCATCTTCAACCAGCCGGAACTGGTGGTCGTGGATGTGAATTGAGCGGAAAGGATTAAAATAACAAGATGAAGACGTTTCGGAGCAGATGGATACGATATGGGAGCGCGGCACTCTACATTCTGCTTTCCTTTTTGAGCTTTTACTGCGCTTGCTATAAGCTGCCGGTTGGCTTGAAATATGGAATCAATCTTGTGGTTTTTGCATGGGCTTGTGCGGCCTTTTTCGTCTCTCCGCAATTCGAACACGCACTGTTCTGCCTGCGCTTTTTTGTATTGTTTTTCTTTCCGTACCTGATGTTCTGGATGTGGTCGGCAGGAATATGGATTACAGAGTTTCAAAGCTGGCCGTATATCCTGCGGGGTTCGCAAAATATTATTTATATGTTGACGAACCTCTTGTATGTGATTGGAGCAGTATATCTTTTTGATGAAGATGCAACAACATATACGCTTATTTCAATGGCATTTGCAAACTTTGCGGTTTTTGTGCAAGTCGGACTACGCACAGGTTTTCCCCGGCTTATTTCAGAATACATTACGTTGCTGTTGACATTTGCGGACGATACTGGTGGTGCAGTACGCCAAATGGAACTGCATGACATGGTTTACGGCTGGGGTACTTATGTCGTGTATTATATGATTCACCGGAGCTTCAAAGGCGAAAAAGACATCTGGAAATTTATCATTTCTATTTTTTTCTTTACTCTGGCGATGAAGCGCGTTGCAATTCCCGGTGCGATGGGGGCGGTGATATTCTATTGGGTCATGAAATGGTTCGTAAAGCGTTTTGGAACAAGACCATTGCGAGGAATCATTACCTTAATCACAGTTGTTTCAATCGCGGGTTTGTTTGGCTATCTGATGATTATTCGGAGCGGCCTTTTTATTGAACTTGCAGAACGCTATGACGTAGATTTGATGAGCCGCGACCGATTGTGGACTTTTTATCAGGATATTTATTGGTTGTCGCCGACCTACCTTGGAAAAGGCATTCGATTTATTTATAACTACGGCTCAACGCATATGGAGAATATGGACATTCCTATTGCGGTAGTCCATAATGTTTTTTTGGAGCTGTATATTGAGACGGGTTTTTGGTGCTGGATTGTATGGCTTTTCTATGAGCTGTCATTCCGGGTCAAGAGACTGCTTGAGATATTCGATGCAGAAGCGGCGCTTGGCATGATGGCGATGAATGTTTATGTTTTTTCAACCTATCTGACGGATAATACATCGTTTTATTTTCCCATCAATGTTACATACCGATTGGTGATGATGACATGGTGTTATGAGATTTTACGATACAGGCAAAAAAAGGTGGTAGTACCAGTCTATGATGACTGATGTTCCGCATGGATGAAAAGAGGAAAGAACATGTTAGCATATGCGGCACGAGTAGCACTATTTTTTAAACAGAAGAAGGGTCAGCTCCAAAACAGGAAACAGCGGAAGATATTGGAGCGGGGACAGTATACGAAGGAAACTGCTGTCATAGATACAACTCAGGCAGTGCAGGTGCTGGAAAAGATACGGCCATGTGAAAAAGCGGAATGCGAAGAATTAACATTCCGGGGCGGCTGTGCGGTATCTGTTATTATTCCGGTATATAATGCGGCGGGCACTCTGAGTAAATGCTTGGACTCTGTCTGTGGACAGAAATTGACGCAGGACTTTGAGGTTATCTGTGTCAACGACGGCTCGACAGATAGCTCGGCAGATATTTTGAGCGAGTATGAAAAACGATACCCGGAACTTGTGGTAATAGAAGAGGAAAATCGCGGCGGTGCGGGTGCAAGGAATTGCGGGTTGCAGAAAGCGGAAGGAAAGTATCTATTCTTCTTAGACGCAGATGATTTTCTGCCGCAGGGAGTGCTGCAAAAGCTGTTGGACGATGCACAGAAGTCGGGTGCAGAAATCGTGATTGGAAAAACTGCGAAGTGTCTGACCTCAAGAGAAATCATTGTAAAACCGAGGACTGAAGGAAGCCGGGAGGAAAAAAGCCTTTGGTCAGCCAGAAAATACGGAATGGGAACGCCGTGGGGCAAACTGTATAAAGCCTCGCTCTGGAAAAGGACGCAGTTTTTTGAGGGCTATGGCTTTGAGGACAGCATTGTTTATCTGGGTATTTACCCACAATGCAAAAAATTTTATCTTGAGGGAAGTCCGAGCTACTGTTTCCGAAGCGGCAAAAACAGTCTGTATAAGCGACAGAAAAATTCGGCGAAAGGCATCGACGCACTCTGGATTGTGATAAAAGCTGTACAGCACGCTCAGGAGATAGGAGTAGACATATATAACAGTGAGTATTATCAACTGATTTTGTGGCATCTGAGCACAGTCATGTACGGCAGACTGACACAGTTTAAGTCGCGTGAGATTCTTGAGAGCGCCTTTGTCGTGGCGGCAGAATTTATCAGTAAGACCTTTGCCGGAAAGGCAGAGTATGCGTTTATGGGCGATGAGAGTGAAAAAGAAATCTATCGTCTACTGGAAAAGAGCTTTCAGGAGAGAGACTTTGGAACATGGGTACAGTGCAGTAAAGCGCTGTAAGCTGTGGTGAAAGATACAGTGGGAAGTACGGCAATGAAAATTTTGATGATAAACAAATTCCTCTACCCCAACGGCGGCTCAGAGACATACATCTTCGAGCTGGGAAAGCAGCTGGAAAAGATGGGCCACGAGGTGCAGTATTTCGGGATGGAGCACGAGGGCCGCTGTGTGGGCAACCGGGTGGGGGCCTACACCAGCAGCATGGATTTCCACGGAGGAAGCAGGCTGGCGAAGCTTACATATCCGCTCAAGACCATTTATTCCTCCGAGGCCCGGCAGAAGCTGCGGCTGGTGCTGGATGATTTTCGACCGGATGTTATCCATCTCAACAATTTCAACTATCAGTTGACGCCCAGCGTCCTCCTTGAGGCGGACAAGTGGCGGCGGGAGAGCGGACAGCCCTGCCGCATCCTCTACACCGCTCACGACTACCAGCTGGTCTGCCCGAACCATATGTGCTGCCGGGTGGATGGTCAGGTCTGCGAAGACTGCCTCAGCGGGAAGTCTGCCTCCTGCATCCGGCACAAGTGCATCCATGGCTCTGCCGCCAAGAGCGCCATCGGCGCTGCGGAGGCGGCGTTCTGGCGGTGGAAAAAGGTCTACAAAAAGCTGGACGCCATCGTCTGCTGCTCGGAGTTCATGAAGAAAAAGCTGGACACCGACCCCATCCTGCGAGGCAAAACGGTGGCCCTGCACAACTTTATTTCCACAAAAAAAGCGCCGGACGTGGAAAAACAGGACTATGTGCTCTACTTCGGACGCTTTGCAAAAGAAAAGGGCGTCGAAACCTTTGCAAAAGCCTGCAAGGCGCTGCCGGACATCCCCTTTGTGGCGGCGGGCAGCGGCCCGCTGGAAGGGGAGCTGGCCGGTATCCCGAACCTGAAAAATGTGGGCTTCCAGTCGGGCGAGGCGCTCCGGAAGCTCATCGCCGGGGCAAGGTTCAGCGTCTACCCGTCCGAGTGGTACGAGAACTGCCCCTTCTCGGTGATGGAGTCGCTGATGTACGGCACGCCGGTGCTGGGCGCGGACATCGGCGGCATCCCGGAGCTGATCGACGCAGGGGAGAACGGCGAGCTGTTCGAGAGCGGGAACGCCGATGCGCTGGCCGGAAAGATAAGAACACTCTGGGGCGACCGCACCAGACTGGACGCCTACACAAAGGCCTGCGGCAAGACCCGCTTCGACACCGTGGAGGCGTATGCGGAAAAGCTGATGCGCCTGTACCAAGGGTAATATGGAGGAGAAGGAATCATGGCAACCAAGAAACTGAACGGAACCGTTATCGTCACCTATCGCTGCAACGCGCGCTGCACCATGTGCAACCGCTACAAGGCCCCCTCGAAGCCCGAGGAAGAGATCAGCCTCGAGACCATCCGCAAGCTGCCGCCCATGTACTTTACGAACATCACCGGCGGCGAGCCGTTCATCCGCACCGACCTGAAGGACATCGTGCGGGAGCTGCGGAAGAAGTCGGACCGCATCGTCATCTCCACCAACGGCTTCTTCACCGACCGCATCCTCGACCTGTGCAGGGAGTTCCCGGACATCGGCATCCGCATCTCCATCGAGGGCCTCGAACAGACCAACAATGAGATCCGCGGCCTCGCCGACGGCTACAACCGCGGCTACACCACCCTGAAAAAGCTCCGGGAGATGGGGATGAAGGACGTGGGCTTCGGCATGACCGTGCAGGACAAGAACGCCCCCGACCTCGTGCCCCTCTACCGCCTGTCGGATGAGATGGGGATGGAGTTTGCCACCGCCACCCTGCACAACAGCTTCTATTTCGTGGAGGCCAAGAATATCATCCACGACCGCCCGATGGTGGCCAAGAACTTCGAGGCCCTCATCAACGAGCTGCTGCGGAGCAATTCGCCCAAGAAGTGGTTCCGCGCCTACTTCAACCATGGACTTATCAACTATCTTTACGGCCAGAAGCGTCTGCTGCCCTGTGATATGAGCTTCGACACCTTCTTCATCGACCCCTACGGCGACGTCATGCCCTGCAACGGCACCAAGGACAAGGAGGTCATGGGCAACCTGAACACCCAGAGCTGGGAGGAGCTGTGGAGCAGCCCCGAGGCCGACGCGGTCCGCGCCAAGGTGCGCCACTGCGACCGCGCCTGCTGGATGATCGGTTCGGTCTCGCCTGCCATGCACAAGTACATCTGGAAGCCGGGCTTCTGGGTGCTGACCCATAAACTCAAGGCCCTCTTCACCAAGACCCCCTACAGTATGTACGAGCTGAAGGTCTGCCGCGACTACCGCGACGGCAGGGTGACGAAGGAGGAGCTGGACCGCTGCTCCACCTGCGACCTCAACTGTGTGGTCAACAACGGCCTGAGCGCCGCTTCGCAGGAGCAGCTGCGCCATAAGTCCGGCGAGGAGATCGTGGACGCTGATCTTGCAAGCCAGCTCAGACAGTGAGGGAGAAGCCGATGAAGATACTCATCATTCGTCCGTGGCCCAGCCTGCTGGACGTGACCAAGAACACCTACAACATTCAGGAGGTGGGGCTGGCCAAAGCGCTGGTCAAGCGGGGCCACTCTACCGACATCCTGTTCTGGACGGACGGGGATGAGATGACCGTGGAGGTGGAGGCAGAGGGCGGCAAGTCCATCCGGGTCTTCTACCGCCACGGGAAAGTCCTGCTCAAGAACGTCTGGTTCAGTGGGCAGGATGCACTTTTCGCCCAGTACGATGTTTTGCAGACCGCCGAGTACAATCAGATGTTCTCATGGCATCTGGCCGGGAAGTACCCCGAAAAGACGGTCATCTACCACGGCCCCTACTATTCGCCCTTCAACAAGAACTATAACCGGATGTGCAGGGTGTTCGACGCCTTTTTCGTGGGGCGCTACCGCCGCCGGGGCACTCGGTTCCTGACCAAGAGCGAGCTGGCTCGGAAGTTTCTGCTGGAAAAGCGGCTCTCGCCGGAGCAGGTGACGACGGTGGGCGTCGGCATCGACGCCGAGCTTCTACGCGACCGTCCGGACGCCGGGCAGACCGAGCTGGAAGGGAAGATGCGCGCCCAGAAAAAGGGCCTGAAGCTGCTCTACATCGGCCGCATCGAGCCGCGCCGCGACCCCTTCTTCCTGCTGGATGTGCTGGCCGAGGTGCGGAAAAGCGACCCCGACGCCTGCCTCTACCTCATCGGTGATGGGGACGAGGCGTATCGGGACAGCGTGAAAGCGGCCATTGGGGAAAAGGGACTGGCGGACTGGGTCTTCTGGCAGAAAAAAGCCCCGCAGTACCAGATGAAAGGGGTCTACCAGCAGGCAGACTTCTTCCTGCTGCCGACGGAGTACGAGATCTTCGGCATGGTGCTGCTGGAGGCGATGTTCTTCCGCCGGGTGGTGCTGACCACCCCCAACGGCGGCGCGGATATGCTGCTGCGCAGCGGCGAGAATGGCATCGTGCTGGAAAAATCGGACCCGGCCCGCTGGGCAGAGGCCCTGCTGGACGCCGCCGCCGACCCGGCAAAAAAGGCCCGGATGGAGCAGGCGGCCTATGAGACGGTCATCCATGAGAATACATGGGACGCCCTCGCCGGCCGCTTTCTGAAGGGCTACGAAACGAGATAAAACGCCAAAAAAGGCTGCCGCACGTTTTGTGCAGCAGCCTTTCGTTATTTCTGATACAGTTTCAGAGTCTCGACCACGATCTTATCCCACGGGAAGCGGGTGCAGACGTACTCGGCGGCGAGCCACTTGAACATCCGCACCGCATTGGGATGCTCGAGGGCGTAGGTGAGCTTCTGGGCGAGGTCGTCCACATCGCCCTTGCGGAAGACGATGCCGTTGTCGTGGATGACATTGTAGCACTCCTCGATGTCGGAGGTGATGACGCAGTTGCTGTAGCTCATGGCCTCCAGCAGGCAGAGGGGCATTCCCTCAAGGTCGCTGGGCAGGACGAAGAGGTAGGCGTTGCTGTAAAGCTCTTCCCGCAGCGCACCGTCCACGAAGCCGGTGAAAATGATGCGGTCGTCCACGCCGGCCTGCTCCTTCAGCTGGTCGATGTACCAGTGGGTGTCGGAGGAGCCGCCCGCGATGACCAGCTTCTTGTCGGTGTGGAGCTTCTTGAATGCATCCACCAGATAGTGACAGCCCTTTTCCGGCACCATCCGGCCCAGATAGAGGATGTAGGAGTCCTTCTCGAGGCCGTACTTCTCCCGGATGATGTCCGGGGCCGCAGGGGCCACAGGGTTGACGCCGTTGGGGATATAGTGGGTGGCGCGGCCGTAGGTGTCCTGAAAATACTTTTGTGTGCTGTGATTGAGAACGACGATCTCGTGGGCGAACCGGACGCCGGTCTTTTCGCCCGTGTGGATATACCACGAGCCGAAGGAGCCTTTCCATTTGTCCCGTGCCCAGTCCAGACCGTGGACGGTCAGGACGACCCGCTTGCCGGTGAGGCGGGGGAGCCAGGAGAACATGGCAGGCCCTTCGGCGTGGATGTGGACCACGTCATAGGGGCCGAACGCCGCCGCAAGACAGCCGAAGAAGCTGGACGTCACCGCCGCAAGGCCCTTGCGGTCGATGGTGGGCACCCGCTTGAGCCGGATGCCACGGTATTCGTCGAGGTGCTCGATGTCGTATTCTTTTCCGCTGACGTGATGGCCGGTGCGGTTGTAGCAGGTGACGCTGTGGCCGTGCATCACCATCCGCGCGGCCAGCTCCTCTACAACGACCTCGATCCCTCCTTCCCGTGAGGGCACCCGCTTGTGCCCTACCATAGCGATCCGCATAGTTGCATCAACTCTTTCTTGTTTCATGTATGATTCTAGGAATACAAAGTGGAAATATTTGACTACAAGTGACAGAAAATGACAATTTGTTTCAATGTTATGTATATTTTACACAATTTTGATGCAAAGGTCAATACTCATGGATAAGAATCTTAGCCAAGCCGTCAAAAAAATCCCCTCCGGATGGGAGGGGAAGGGTGTGTGGATCAATCGTCGTCGCTGTCGAGCTTGAGGACTGCGGTGAAAGCCTCGCTGGGCAGGGAGACAGAGCCGAGCTGGCGCATCTTCTTCTTGCCTTCCTTCTGCTTTTCCAGCAGCTTCTTTTTGCGGGAGATGTCGCCGCCGTAGCACTTGGCCAGCACGTCCTTGCGCATGGCCTTGACCGTCTCGCGGGCGATGATCTTGCCGCCGATGGCTGCCTGAACGGGGATCTCGAAGAGGTTGCGAGGGATGTTGTCCCGCAGCTTCTCGCAGATGCGGCGTCCCTTGGCGTAGGCGTTGTCCCGGAAGACGATCATGGACAGGGCATCCACGGGGTCGCCGTTGAGCAGGAAGTCCAGCTTGACCAGATCGCTCTCGCGGTACTCCTTGAACTCGTAATCGTAGCTGGCGTAGCCGCGGCTCCGGCTCTTGATGGCGTCAAAGAAGTCGTAGACGATCTCGCCCAGCGGCAGGGCGTAGTGCAGGTCCACGCGGACGTCGTCCAGATACTTCATGTCGATGAGGACGCCGCGCTTGTTTTGGCACAGATCCATCAGGCTGCCCACGTATTCGTTGGGGGTGTAGAGGTGGACGTCCACGAACGGCTCCTCCTGCTTGACGATGTTGGAGGGGTCGGGGTAGCTGGAGGGGTTGTCGATCAGCTCCACCGTGCCGTCGGTGAGGGTCAGGCGGTAGCGGACGCTGGGGGTGGTGGTGATGAGGTCGAGGTCAAATTCCCGCTCAAGACGCTCGGTGATGATCTCCATGTGGAGCAGACCGAGGAAGCCGCAGCGGAAGCCGAAACCCAGCGCGGCGCTGGTCTCCAGCTCGAAGGTCAGGGAGGCATCGTTGAGCTGCAGCTTTTCCAGCGCGTCCTTCAGGTCGGGGTACTTTGCGCCGTCGGCGGGGTAGATGCCGCAGAAGACCATCGGCTTGACCTGACGGTAGCCGGGCAGGGCCTCGGCGGTGGGGTTGTCGGCCAGCGTGACGGTGTCGCCCACGCGGGTGTCCTGCACAGTCTTGATGCTGGCGGTCAGGTAGCCGACCTCGCCGGCCTGCAGCTGGGCGCAGGGGGTCAGGCTGGTGGCACCCATGTGGCCCACCTCCACTAGCGTGAACTGTGCGCCGGTGGCCATCAGACGGATGGTGTCGCCGGGCTTCACCGTGCCCTCAAAGACGCGGATATAGACGATGACGCCCTTGTAGCTGTCATAGATGCTGTCGAAGATCAGGGCCTTGAGGGGGGCGTCGGGGTCGCCGGTGGGGGCGGGGATGTCGCTGACCACCCGCTCCAGCACCTGATCGATGTTCAGACCGGTCTTGGCCGAGACGCGGGGGGCATCGAGGCAGGGCAGACCGATGACATCCTCCACCTCCTGCGCCACCTCGTCTGGATGGGCCGAGGGCAGGTCGATCTTATTCAGGATGGGCACCAGCTCGAGGTCGTGCTCCAGCGCCATATAGGTGTTGGCGAGGGTCTGGGCCTCCACGCCCTGCGTGGCGTCCACCACGAGGATGGCACCCTCGCAGGCGGCGAGGCTGCGGCTGACCTCGTAGGAGAAGTCCACATGGCCCGGGGTGTCGATGAGGTTGAACTCGTATACCTTGCCGTCCTTGGCGGTGTAGTTCATGGTGACGGCGCGGGCTTTGATGGTGATGCCGCGTTCCCGCTCAATGTCCATGTTGTCGAGGATCTGGTCCTCCATCGTCCGCTCGTCCACGCTCTTGGTCAGCTCGAGGATGCGGTCGGACAGGGTGGATTTGCCGTGGTCGATGTGCGCGATGATGCAGAAGTTGCGGATGTTGTCTCTTGCCATGTAGTTCCTCCGAAATTTATAGGATCCAGTCTTCGACGGCCTTGACGCCGCCATTTTCCAGATAAACGCGGGGCACCCGGCGGGAAACGCCGCAGAGCACCTCGTAAGAAATGGTATCGGTCTTGCGGGCGATGGTCTCGGCGCTGTCGCTCACCGTGCCGCCCCAGAGGATGGCCTCATCCCCCTCCCGCACGTCGGGCAGGGCGGAAACGTCCACCATCAGCTGGTCCATGCAGACCCGGCCCAGCACCGGGCAGGGTCTGCCCTTGATCTCCACGATGCCCTTGCCGCAGCTCAGCAGACGGGGGTAGCCGTCGGCGTACCCGGCGCAGAGGGTGGCGACCTTGGTGGGCTTTTCGGCGGTGAAGCGGCGTCCGTAGCTGGCCGACTGGCCGGGCTGCATCTCCTTTACCATGCTGACGATGGTCTTCAGCTTCATCACCGGGCGGAAAACGCCGAAGCGCACCTCGTCGCTGGGGTCGAAGCCGTAGAGGATGATGCCGGGACGGGCCATGCAGCGGGTGCGGGGCAGGCCGGCAGGCCAGTCGGGGTGGAGCATCACCCCGGCGGAGTTGTCGCAGTGGACGATGGCAGGCTCGAACCCGGCCGCGGCGAGGCCCTGACAGGCCCGGACGAAGAGGGCGTGCTGCCCGCTGGTGTAGGCCACGCTGTCGGCGGTGTCGTCGTCGGCAACGGCAAAGTGCTGGAACAGGCCCGTGACCCGGAGACCGGGCAGGCGGCAGACTTCCAGCATCCCGGCCAGCGCGGCGTCAAAGTCGGTGCGGAGCGCAAAGCCGATGCGGCCCATGCCGGTGTCGGCCTTGAGGTGGACATCCACCGTCCCGCCTGCGGCGGAGGCTGCCTCGCTGAGGGCCTTGGCCTGCGACAGGGAGTAGCAGGCGGCGGTGATGTTCTGCTCCATCAGGACCGCTGCGCAGCCCGGCTCCACATGGCCCAGAATGAGGATGGGCAGGCGCAGCCCGGCCTGACGGAGCTGACGGGCCTCGGCCAGACAGCTCACGGCCAACCATGCGGCCCCTTCCTCGGCGAAGACCTTGGCGCATTCCACTGCGCCGTGACCGTAGCTGTCCGCCTTGACGACGGCACACAGCGGCATCTCGCCGGCCCGGGACTTCACGATACGGAAATTGTGGCGCAGGGCATCCAGATCGATCTCGGCCCAGACGTGTTTTTCAAAGAGTGGTGTCTGCATGGGCAGTGTCCTCCTTATTTGATGTGCGGGCCGGGTGCAGGGGACGCCAGCCGTCGATGCCGCTTTCCTGCAAGGCGTGGAGCGTCCTCTGCCGGAAAGCCCGGTCGGTGCGGCAGCGCTCCCGGACGAAGTCCTTGGTGTCCTCCCGGGTGGTCACGCCGTCGGCGGGGCAGCGGCTTTTCACGATGGGGAAGCCCGACTCCTTCACGGCAGTGCGCACCTCCTGCTCGGTGGCGAGGAGGAGCGGCCGGATGAGGGTCAGGCCCCGGTCGGACAGCTCCGTCACCGGCGAAAAACAGCCGATGCGGCCCTCCCGCCAGAGATTCATGTAAAAGGTCTCGATGGCGTCGTCGAGGTGATGGCCCAGCGCCACCTTGTTGCAGCCCAGCTCTTCGGCGGCGGCATGGAGAGCGCCCCGGCGCAGATTGGCGCAGAGAGAGCAGGGATTTTTCTCCTTTCGGTAGTCGAAGACGATGGGGCCGATGAGGGTGCGGCGCACCTCGTAGGGCACGCCGTACTGCCGGAAAAGGGCTTCCAGCGCGGAGTAGTCCACCGGCTGTCCCCCGAACTGGGGGTCGAGGGTGACGGCTGTCACCTCAAAGGGAAAGCCGAGGTACTGCCGCAGCTGCGCAAGGCCCACCGTCAGGGCCACGCTGTCCTTGCCGCCCGAAACGCCCACGAGGACGCGGTCGCCGGGGGAAAGCATCTCATACTGCTGGACGGCTTTGCGCATCAGGCCGCAGAGCCGCTGCATCGCTTTCGTGCCGCTCATGACAGGCTCACGCTCTCCACGAGGTTCACGATGTCGCTGATGGAGGCCAGCTTGGTCAGCGCAGAGACGTAGATGACATCGCCGGTGTCGTATTCGATGGTGGCCAGCACGGCGTAGTAAGCCTGAATGTCACAGCGCACGGCGGTGACGGCTGCACCGTCGATGTTCAGGTTGACCTTCCGGGGGCTGATGACGCCGTAGGCCTGCTTGAGGTCGCGCTCCGACTGGCCGATGAAGTCCTCGTAGGAGTCCTTCGTGCCCCTCTGGAGCAGCACGACCTGATAGTCGTCGGCGTCGCTGCTCTGGGCGGAGGCCAGCTCCAGCGCACGGCCAAGGGTGGCGTCCTCGGTCATCTTGCAGACCGGCCAGACGGCGGACTCATAATAGACCGAGATGCCGTTTTCGGCGGTATAGCGGGTGTCGGGAGAAGCGGGGGTGCGGCGGTTGACCGCGAGGGTCAGAACAAAATAGGCCAGTGCGCCCAGCAGGACGATGATGCCCATGGCGAGCAGCAGGCGGAAAGAGCGCTGCTGTGCGCTGTCGCGCTGGTGGATGTCTTTCGGCATGAGGGGGTATCCTCCTTATAAAAGTAGGGGTCGGCCCCGGGGTGGGGCTGTATCCTTTTTAGTATAACATACTCAGCGCCAAAATTGTAGCGCCGTGCCGCAAAAAGCAGACCGAAAATACGATTCGAGAAAACATGAGATTTCGAGAGAAAACAAGAGAAAACAAGAGATTCAAAAAACTGAGCCGAAAAAATCGAAAAATGCTGTTGACAGGCGGCTCCCGGGGATGTATACTAACACTCGCGCCCCCAAAAGGCGCATTGAACCGTTGAAACACTTATCAGGAGGAAATAGATATGAGCACTACTCTCGTCAAGCCCGCTGAAGTCGAGCGCAAGTGGTATCTGCTCGACGCTGCCGGCAAGAGCCTGGGCCACGTCGCTGCTGAGGCTGCTGTTCTGCTGCGCGGCAAGCAGAAGGTCGATTATACCCCCAATGTTGACTGCGGCGATTACGTCGTTGTCATCAACTGCGACAAGGCTGTCCTGACCGGCAAGAAGGCCGAGCAGAAGTTCCACATCACCCACAGCAAGTTCATCGGCGGCCTGAAGAAGGTCCAGTACAGCAAGCTGATGGCTGAGAACAGCGATCTGGCCATGACCTACGCTGTCAAGGGCATGATCCCTTCCAACACCATCGGTGCTAAGGCTCTGACCCGCCTGCACTGCTACCAGGGTGCCGAGCACGCTCACGCAGCTCAGAAGCCCGAGAAGATCGAGTTCTAAGAAGGAGGCAATCGAACATGTACGAAACCAAACCTTATTTCTACGGCACTGGTCGTCGTAAGGATTCCGTTGCCCGCGTTCGCGTTTATCAGGGCACTGGCAAGGTCACCATCAATGACCGTGACATCGACAACTACTTCGGTCTGGAGACCCTGAAGCTGATCGTCCGCTCTCCGCTGGTCCTGCTGGGCCTCGAGGGCAAGTATGACGTCGTCGTCCGCGTTTCCGGCGGCGGTGTTTCCGGTCAGGCTGGCGCTATCCGCCACGGCCTGAGCCGCGCCCTGCTGCAGCAGAGCGATGAGAACCGCTCTGTCCTGAAGAAGGCTGGCTTCCTGACCCGCGATCCTCGTATGAAGGAGCGTAAGAAGTACGGTCTGAAGGCTGCACGTCGTGCACCCCAGTTCAGCAAGCGCTGATTTTACCGGTACTGCGATTTTACGGCTCTGCTTCGGCAGAGCCGTTTTTGTTTGTCATGCGCTTTTCCTGCTGGACTGGGGGCACGACTGCGCAGGTCTGTCGGTTGCCCCGAAGGGGCGAGACAGACGCGCGTTTCAAATCGTTGCTCAAGCATCGCGTGGGCGGCGGGGCCGCCCCAGCGATGCACCCCAGTTCAGCAAGCGCTGATTTTACCAGTACTGCGATTTTACGGCTCTGCTTCGGCAGAGCTGTTTTTGTTTGTCAGGTGCTTTTCCTGCTGGACTGGGGGCACGACTGCGCAGGCCGGTAAAAGTAAACTTTTTTCCAGATGGCTTGACATTTTTGCCGATTAGCATATAATGAAGGTAGTCAAAGGAAGTTGACTGGTGAGCTCATGACGTTCACAAAAAGCGAACCCCCTCGGAGTTGCGTTCCGAGGGGGTTCTTTTGGGCTTACTTACCCTTGCGGTAGCTGTCAAGCCACTTGCAGATGTAGTACGAAACTACATTTGCTCCGACAGTTACGAGGAAGTTGCAGATAAGTGAACTCATGGCGCTCACCTCCTCTCTGATGCCAGTTTGGAGAAGGGCAGCGATACCAGTATAACACAGCAGCAAAAGGAACGCAAACCTTGTCGAAGCGGGGCAAAAGAGAAAAATCGAACTTCCTTCCTCCCCCTCTTGACAAAAGAGAAAAAAGAGACTATTATAACCTATAGACAGACAATGGAGCCTGGGGTGTGTTTACCCTAGGCTTTTTTCTTTGGAATGTCTTGGGAAATGCCTCGCTGCGGGCCGATAGAGGGGGTCCGCAGCGAAGAAAACTGGGATGTGGACCGCGGCAGAAAGGTGTCTGCCGGGCCGCAAAAGAGGAAAAGGAGAAGGTATCATGAACGAGAATGTTGATAGTCTGATGATTCGTCTGGTCGGTCTTGCACTGGCTGTTCTGATGATGGCAGGCATGACCATCTATACGGGCCTTTTCCCGAAGACATCTGCAAAGGCCGCTGACACCCACGCCGCTGTCATCAGCGTGCAGGAGGGCTATGTGGCAGCGGAGGACGTTCAGCAGAACGTCTGAGTGGTTCATCCTTCAAAAATAAGAGAGGCGCACCCCGGAGCAGTTCGCTCCGGGGTGCGCCTTTTTTGCGGCGAAGAGAGAGCTTTGCTTTGTGGAAGTTCCATAAAAATCCGCGATTATTTTTTCACTTCCTGCGTGAATGGGGGTGAAACCTGCGCGAATGAGGATTGCCGGGGGGGGGGGTAACATGGTATGATGGAGGTGCGAAGGGAATGGCACCCGAAACGCCAATATTGCGAAGCGAAAGGAAGATGTCTTATGAAAAAGCTCAAGAAGTTTGCGGCCCTGCTTCTGGCGGGAGCGCTGGTACTGTCTGTCCTGACGGGATGCGGCAAGAGTGATGCAAAAATCGTGAAGGATGTTTTGAATGCGATGACTCAGGCCGGTGAAGCACATAAGCTGGAAGATGCCGAAGGGAACACAAGAATCTATGAGAATAAAGAACTGGCAGCCGAACGCGACAAAATCCTTGCATTGTTCAAAGCGGAAGATGGCAGAGTTTACGATGTGAATAGTGGAAAGAATGCACAAGACTACTTTATCGAGCTTTATGATGAAGATGATAATCTTTATGGGGCGGCTGTCTGCACGCTGCCGAAAGGAACGATTGACTGGAAAAATATATGCACGCAGATGCTGCCGGCGATGTGGCGCTTCTGGGGTAGCGCAGATGATCGAAACTTGGGAGTGTATATTGAAGTTCTCCATAATTACAAGATGAGTGATGACCAGAAGGGCGAAACATATATCATTTTTCTGACAAAGCAAGGAACTGAAGATGATGGCGGTGGTATTATTGTTATGTAAAACGCCTCACAGTTGCGACGAATAGAGTCGAAAAGCTTCTGCTTTCGTCAAAACGCCAAAGAAAATCTCGGAGAACTGTGCGCAACTCCGAATCTGCGGAAAAATATTGACAGTGTTTGGTCAGAAAGTGTAGAATGCGGACAAGAGAGACTGCCCGAAAACGGCAGTCCACAACGGACGAAAACGCAGATAAAGGAGAAATTTTCCATGAAACTGTTCAGGAAGCTCGCGGCCGCCGCACTGGCTGGTGTGATGGCACTGTCCCTGCTGACCGGCTGTGCCCTCGGGGATGCCGCGAAAGAGAATGCGATGCTGAAGGCATTGCAGACAGTGGGCGATTTGTATCAAGTCAAGGTCTCTGAGAGCGACAGCTTGAGCAAGAAGGCCAGCGGCATATTCAAAGCTTTTAAGAACGCAAAGGGGAAAGCTTGGGACATAGATGAGCTGCGGAAGACGGAAGGCTCTTCTGACATCAGTACAAGTGTGACCTATAAAGAAACTGATTATCGGGTTATCGTTCTCAAGATGCCCCAAAATGCAAAGGATTCCACAAAATGGGGTTATCCGGCTGATGCAATTCTTTATAGTTATAGTCTTAATAGATGCATCGAAAAGGATGAAGATGGCAACGACACGCTGAAAGTCGGCTTTGATGTCATGAACGATGCCAAGCTGACCGACAAGCAGGAAAAGTCCGAGGACTATATGGTGGTCTTTGTAAAAGTTCCTGAAGAGGATAACAACACTGGCGAAGACGGTGGAGAAATTACCCTGCCCGCCTGATTTTTCGTTGAACCGCTAATTTTCTCCAATAAAAAAGCAGCGCCCCGGGGCCGACCGCTCCGGGGCGCTGCTGCGTTTTCAGCGTTTCTGCTGCTTGAGGCGGGTCATGAAGTCGTCGGCTTCGATGGCCTCGGGGGTAAAGCTGTTGTTGTTCCACCAGCTGGCGAGGGCGGCGGCGACGGTGAGGCCGCTGGAAATGAGCTGTTCCAGCTGGGCGCTCTCGATGGGCAGGATGGGCTTGCCCACGGCGCTGAGGACCTGATTGGTCAGGGCCAGAGCCAGCGCGGCGGTGCGAGCCAGAGTGGATGCAGAGATGTTGTGATGAGTCATAGGGAGTACCTCTCTTTCTGATTTCATGATATGTGTGTTGTTGTCAATCGGCTTCCCGCAGCACGACAGTGCCCGCGAAGATGAGGGTGGTGTCGCCGTCGTAGTAGGCGCTGCCGTGGGCGATGTCGATGAAGTCGTTTTCCTCCACCCACCCGGCCTCCACCGAGGGCGGATAGAAGTTGTTGACGGCGGACAGGTACAGCTGATACTCCACGCCTTTTTCCAGCGGAAAACCGCCCATGTCGAGGACGACATCGTTGTAGCCTCGGATGAGTTCCAGCGAGAGGTCCACCAGCGGGGTGGTGGAGCCGTACCGGCGCAGGATGGCCCGCATCTTGCCGGCTACAAAGCCTTTGATGCGGAATTCCAGCGCGCGGAGCAGGAGGCCGGACTTTTTGGCAGTCAGGGGCATGGAAAACTCGGCGTGGGAGGGAGCGGCGTCCCACGCGGGGATGCTGCCGCTGGCGTCGTGGGCCGTCTCGATGCGGTAGACGGCGGGGGTCACGGTGACGGTGCAGCCGTCGCTCTTGGTGTCGGAGACGGCAGTGACGACGGCGGTGCCCTTCTTGAGGCCGGTGACGCGGCCTGCCTCCACCGAGACGACGTCCTCCGGCGAAGCGCTCCAGAGCACCGTCTGGTCGGTGGCGTCCGGGGGCGTGATGGAGACGCTGAGGTCGGCGGAGCTGAGCCGGGGCAGCTCCAGAGTGTGCTGGCTCAGAGCCACCTTCTGGACGGGGATGATGTCCGGCTCAGGCAGGGGCGTGGGCGGCGTGGTGTCCCACAGCTTTTTCAGGGCGGTCAGGTCGTCCTGTGCGCTGCTGCCGGTGTAGCTGACGGCGTCCAGCAGCTTGAGCAGAAGGGCTTTTTCCTCGCTGCCCAGTCCGCTGAGTCGGTCGGCGCTCACGGTGTCGATGGTCAGTGCGCCGGTGGCGGCATCCACCTTCACCACCCGCACCAGCTGGCCCGCCTGCGGAAGGACGGGGCGGGGCGTTGCCCAGACGTCCAGCGCGTTCAGCCGGACCGCGCCGCTCCTGCCGTTGACGCTCAGGACAGCGCCCTCGCCGGGCGCGTAGGAGGCCGCACGCTCGGCAGCGGCCTCTGCCTGCTCGGCATAGCCTGCGGCCAGCGTGGCGCTGGCAGCGGTCTGCTGGGCCGAGGCTGCCGCCTCGCTGGCGCTCTGCTTGGCGTTCTCCTCGCCGGAGGCCGCCCGCTTGGCGGCCTCGGCGGCGGCGTTGGCGCTGGCGACCACCCGGGCGATGAACTGCTCGTAGACCGAGGGCGTCAGCTCCTCGCCCCCGCCCTCGGTGGGGAGGATGTCGTGGACGTCATACTGGCCGGGCCGGGTGTAGGCGGTGTAACCCTCGCCGTTGGCGGCGGCCAGCATCCACTCGCCGCTGGCCCAGCCGGTGAAGCTGCGGCCCACCCGGACGCGGCCTGCTTCGTCCAGCTCCAAAGGCTCGGCCAGTGTGCCGTCGGCGTGGCGGATGTGGAGGGTGACGATGCACCCGGCCCACTGCCGGGGCAGGGCAAATTCCAGCCAGTCCACGCCTTCGGCCTTCTGTGCGCCCAGATGCAGCCGGTGGGGCTGGGCGAGAAATTCGGTGCCGCCGAAGTCCCGGGCGGTAATGTTGATCTGCATGGTGAAAACTCCTTTCGTTTGGTTTTGCATCTGGCCTGATTGTAGCGCAGAGCGGCAAGGCGTGGGAGAGTACACTTTTTTATTTGGAATTTGGTGGGTTCGGCATTTTGCCAAACGGCATTTTCGGGGAGAAATTACCCCCTGTTTCTGGCCGGAAAATAAGGGAAAAACAGCCCGTAATTTGTGTCGGAAATGGGCCTGTCAAGGCCGGTTTGACGCCGCAAAGATGCTCTGCGATACTGCAAAAAACGGCCCGGAAAGCGCGGTGGAAATGTTAAAAATATATGAACGGATAAGAGCCGAAAATTGCGAAAAAATCGGAGAGAAACCATTGAATTTCATGAAATCGAGTGAAAACTATGTACAGATTGCACAAAAAACTATGTGAAGCAATTATCAAACCCGAAGCCCTCGATTTGACAAAACGGCTCCGGTCTGCTAAAATAACGTCCGCTCAACACACGTTGCAGCGCATAAAATTCATCACGGTGAAGTGAAAAGCCGCATTTGCGGCGCCCGCTGTGCGGGGTAACTGCGCACAGTTTGGCGGGCCTTGAGATACAGGCCCGCTGTCCATTCCAAAATCTGAAAAGAGAGGAGTTGTCTCGTATCGCTTCCGTCAAATTTAAAAAAGCATTGTCTGGCTGCACCCGTGCAGCCTCGTCCCGTGTGCTGGCGTTCTGCGTCATGGCTGTGTGCCTTCTGTTCACGCTGGCCGTGACCGCCGCGAATCTGCGGCTGACCTACGTCACAGACTCCCACGGTGCGCGGCAGGTGGTCCTCACCTCTGAGAGTGACCCCGCCCGCGTTATGAGCCTTTCCGGCATCGAGGCCGAGGAGGGAGACGAAGTCTACTACACTGCCTTCGCCGGCAGTCTGGCATCCCTGAACATCGAGCGTGCCTTCAGCGTCACCATCGAGGCAGATGGGCAGGAATACCCCGTCCGGATGGTGATGGGCACGGTGGCCGACGCGCTGGAACGCGCCGGCATCACGCTGGATGCGGATGACTACACCGAGCCGGCGCTGAGTGCGCGCGTCACGGCGGGCAGCAAGATCGAAGTCCACCGTGTCGAGTATCAGGATAAGGTGGAGACGCAGGCCGTCCCCTATGACACCGAATATGTCTACACCAGCCTCTACTTCCGCAACACCGGCCACACCACTACGATGCAGCACGGCGCGGAGGGCCAGCAGACCGTCACTACCCGCGAGCGCTGGGTGGATGGTGAGCTGGAGAACAGCGTCGTCACCGATGTGACCACCACCGTGGAGCCGACCGACCATGTGGTCAAGACCTACGGCGCAGGTGCGCCCGTCTCGCCCCTGACCGGCCCGGACGGCACCACCAACGCCCCCGCCAGCTACAGCAAAGTCCTCACCGGCAAGGCCACCGGCTACTATTCCAAGTCCGGCAAAGGCTCCTCCGGTCTGGGTCTGGGGTACGGCACCGTGGCCGTTGACCCCAGCGTCATCCCCTACGGCACCCTGCTGTATATCACTTCCACCGACGGCAGCTTCGTCTATGGCTACGCCGTAGCCACGGACACCGGCATCGCCGTGCAGGATGGCCGCATCCTCGTGGACCTGTTCTACGAGACCTACGCGGAGTCGGTCATCAACGGCGCCATCAACGTCAACGTCTATGTCGTGGGCTGATGGGCCTAGAGAAAAACTGAAGCAAAAGAATGGAAAAGCATCCGCTCTGTTTTTGTGCCAAATGCGCGAAAACCGGGGCGGATGCTTCTTTTTTGCCCGGAATCTGTCATGTTTGCTGATAATTCTTGTCTAAAATTGGAGATGTTGTATATATAAGAAAAATATCAACGAAAAGATTATGGTATATTTTCCAAGAAAACCCTTGAAAAATCCGACGAAATTCTTTAATATAAGAGAGTAAAAGGCACAGCGCTGCCCATGCGGCCTGTGCGGGGAGGAGCTGTTTATGAAACCGACTGAGGAAAAGACCCACAGCAATCCATCGGATCTTCCGGTGTATTTGTTCAAGCAGGGCAACAACTGTGAAGCATACCGCTATTTTGGCGCACACATCGAGCAGCGGGCCGGGGAGACGGGCGTGGTGTTCCGCGTCTGGGCACCGCACGCGACGGCCATCAGCGTGGTAGGCGATTTCAATAGTTGGAAACCGGGCAGCCACCCGATGCGCAAGGTGGACGGCGATTCCGTATGGGAGCTGTTCATCCCGGGCATGAAGGAATATGACGTATACAAATACTGCGTGACCACCCGTTCGGGCGACCTCGTCTACAAGGCCGACCCCTATGCGTTTCACGCCGAGACCCGTCCCTCGAACGGCAGCAAGGTCTATGACCTGAACGGTTTTGTCTGGCACGATACGGCATGGCAGAGCGCCCAGAAGAAGTCGGACGTCATCAACGGGCCGATGAACATCTACGAGATGCACGCCGGCAGCTGGAAGATGAAGGAGGGTGGCCTGCCCTACAACTACTCCGAGCTGGCCGACGAGCTGATCCCCTACATCACCGAGATGGGCTATACCCACGTCGAGCTGCTGCCCGTCATGGAGTACCCCTTCGACGGCAGCTGGGGCTATCAGGTGACAGGCTACTTTGCCCCCACCAGCCGCTACGGCACCCCGAAGGACCTGATGGCCTTCGTGGACAAGATGCACGAGGCGGGCATCGGCGTCATCATGGACTGGGTGCCGGCCCACTTCCCGAAAGACCAGTTCGGCCTGTACAACTTCGACGGCGAGGCCTGCTATGAGGACCCGAACCCCAAGCGCGGCGAGCACAAGGAGTGGGGCACGATGGTGTTCGACTTCGGCCGCAGCGAGGTGCAGAGCTTCCTCATCTCCAGCGCCCTCTACTGGCTGGAGCAGTACCACATCGACGGCCTGCGGGTGGATGCCGTGGCCTCCATGCTCTATCTGGACTACAACCGCAAGCAGGGCGAGTGGGAGCCGAACAAGAACGGCGGCAAGGAGAACCTTGAGGCCGTGGCCTTCCTGCAGAAGCTCAACAACACGGTTCTGGGCCGCCACCCCCACAAATACATGATCGCGGAGGAGTCCACCGCATGGCCGATGGTCACAAAGCCTGCTTCGGACGGCGGCCTCGGCTTCAACTTCAAGTGGAACATGGGCTGGATGAACGATATGCTCAGCTACATGAAGACCGACCCGCTCTTCCGCGCAGGCAACCACAACAAAGTCACCTTCAGCTTCTTCTATGCCTTCAGCGAGAACTTCGTGCTGCCCATCAGCCACGACGAGGTCGTCCACGGCAAGGGGAGCCTCATCAACAAGATGCCCGGAGATTATGAGGCCAAGTTCGCAAACCTGCGCACCTTCTTCGGCTACATGATGGCACACCCCGGCAAGAAGCTGCTGTTCATGGGTCAGGAGTTCGGCCAGTTCACCGAGTGGAACGAGGCCAAGCCGCTGGACTGGATGCTGCTGGGCTACGACAAGCACACCGAGCTGCAGACCTACGTCAAGACCCTGAATAAATTCTACAAGGACAATCCCGCCTTCTGGCAGATCGATTACAGCTGGGAGGGCTTCCAGTGGATCGTCCCCGACGACTCACGGCAGAGCGTCGTGGCCTTCCTGCGCAAGGACGCCAGCGGCAAGCAGATCCTCGTGGTCTGCAACTTCAACCCCGTCCTGCGCGAGGGCTATACGCTGGGCGCACCGAACTCCGGCACCTACAAGGAGATCCTGAACAGCGACGACGAGGCGTTCGGCGGCTCCGGCAGCGTCCACAACAAGGCTGTCCGCACCAAGAAGAAGCCGCTCCACGGCTTCGAGCAGAGCATCACCATCACGCTGCCCCCCATGAGCGTGCTCTACTTCGAGGTGCCTGCAAAGCGCACCCGCAAGACGGCGGAGGACAAGGCTGAGGCCAAGACCGAAAAGGCCGCATCCAAGAAGACCGCAAAGACCGCCAAGGCCGAAAAGGCAGAGGAGAAGACCCCTGCAAAGCGCACCCGCAAGCCCAAGGCAGCCCCGGCGGCGGAAGAGAAAGCTCCTGCCAAGCGGGGCCGCAAGCCCAAGACCGAGGCCGCCCCGGCAGAGGAAAAGGCTCCGGCAAAGCGGGGCCGGAAGCCCAAGGCCGAGAAGGCGGAGGAGGCAAAGCCTGCCCGCAAGCCCCGCGCCAAAAAGGCGGATAAGGCCGAAAAATAAGGCAGACGGACCGACCAACATTGTTGAACCATTTCCACCAAATATCAGGAAATGTTTAAAGGGGAGAATAAAGCTATGGCTAAAGAAATCGTGGCAATGATCCTTGCCGGCGGACGTGGCTCGCGCTTGTACGCGCTGACACAGAAAACGGCAAAACCGGCGGTGTCCTTCGGCGGCAAATACCGCATCGTGGACTTCCCGCTGTCCAACTGCGTAAACTCCAGCATCGATACCGTTGGTATTGCGACCCAGTATCAGCCCCAGAAGCTGAACGAGTACATCGGCAACGGCCAGCCTTGGGACCTCGACCGTCTGTACGGCGGCGTCCACACCCTGCCTCCTTATGAGCAGGCAAAGGGCACCGACTGGTACAAGGGCACCGCAAACGCCATCTACCAGAATATCAGCTTCATCGACAGCTATGACCCGGAGTACGTCATCATCCTGTCCGGCGACCAGATCTGCAAGCAGGACTACGCCGACTTCCTCCGTTTCCACAAGGAGAAGGGCGCAGAGTTCTCTGTGGCCGTCATGGAGGTCGATTGGAAGGAAGCATCCCGCTTCGGCCTGATGGTCGCAGACGAGGACGACAAGATCACCGAGTTCCAGGAGAAGCCTCCTGTCCCGAAGTCCAATCTGGCTTCCATGGGCATCTACATCTTCAACTGGGACGTCCTCAAGAAGTATCTGGAAGAGGACGAGGCAGACCCCAACTCCAAGAACGACTTCGGCATGAACATCATCCCCGCGCTGCTGCGGGACGGCCGCAAGATGTATGCATACCACTTCAACGGCTACTGGCGTGACGTGGGCACCATCGACAGCCTGTGGGAAGCCAACATGGAGGTCCTCGACCCCGAGAACTCCGGCATCGACATCTTCGACGAGAAGTGGAAGATCTACAGCCGCAACCCCGTGCTGCCCGCCCAGAAGATCGGCCCCCGCGCCGTGGTGCAGGACTCCCTCATCACCGAGGGCTGCCAGATCTACGGCCGCGTCGAGCACTCTGTCCTGAGCGCCGGCGTCGTGGTGGAAGAGGGCGCAACGGTGAAGGATGCCGTCCTGATGGATGGCGTCGTGGTCAAGGCAGGCGCAGTGGTCAAGCGCTGCATCCTCGCTGAGAACGTCGTGGTGGGCGCAGGTGCCAAGGTCGGCGGCGACGGCCCCATCGCACATGTCGGCACCGGTCTGACCATCGGCGCAGGCGCTACCGTCAAAGAGGGCGCCAAAGTATTTGATTCCGTCAAGGAGGGCGAGGAAGTATGCTGAGCCAGAACAACAATGCGTTGGGCATCATTTTCCCCAACAGCTATGATAATACCGTCCCTGAGCTTGTGACCGAGCGCGCAATGGCCTCGATCCCCTTCGCAGGCCGTTACCGCATGGTGGACTTTGTCCTGTCCAGCATGGCCAACTGCGGCATCTCCAACGTGTCCATCGTGGTGCGTAAGAATTACCACTCTCTGATGGACCATCTGGGCACCGGCCGCGAGTGGGATATGGCCCGCCGCCATGGCGGCCTGAACATCGTCCCGCCCTTTGCAGAGAAGGGCGTGCGCATCTACTCGGGCCGCGTCGAGGCTCTTGGCTCCATCCTGAGCTTCCTCGAGAACCAGAAGGAGCGCTATGTGGTCATGAGCGATGCCAACATCGCCATCAACTATGATTTCAACGCCCTGCTGGCTGCCCATCAGGCCAGCGGCGCAGACGTCACCGTGGCCTACCAGAAGACCGAGATCCCCGAGGGCCGCAAGAACGACAACTACACCCTGACCGTCGATGCCGACGGCCGCGTGACTGAGCTGCTGTTCAACGACTACCGCCCCGGCAAGCAGAACCTCGACCTGAACATCTACGTCATGGAGCGCCAGACCCTCATCAAGCTGGTCAAGGACGCTGCCGCCCGCGGCCTCATCTACTTTGAGCGCGACATTCTGGCCCACAACGTCAACATCCTGAACATCCACGCTCTGGAATACACCGGCTATGTGGCCCATGTCTGCGACATGAAGAGCTACTTCGACGAGAACCTGAAGCTCATCGACGAGAAGAACCTGAACGCCCTCTTCCCCAAGAAGAACCCTGTCTACACCAAGATCCGCGACGACAACCCCACCCGCTATGTCACCGGCTCCAACGTCAGCAACTCCCTGCTGGCCGACGGCTGCGTCATCGAGGGCACCGTCGAGAACTGTGTGCTGTTCCGCGGTGTCAAGGTCAAGAAGGGTGCCGTCGTCAAGAACTGCGTCCTGATGCAGGACACCGTGGTGGAGGCTGGCGTCGAGCTTGACTGCGTCGTGACGGACAAGAACGTCCGCATCACCGCCGACAAGAAGCTGAGCGGCACCAAGAGCTTCCCCGTCTACGTTCAGAAGAGCCACATCGTCTGATCGACCTTGAATCTCCCATAGGGGCGGCTCCCTCCCCGGTAGCCCCTCTTAAAGAGGGGCGGGGGCACTGTGTGCCCCCGCCCGCTCTTTTTGCCGCAGCGGGAGGAGATACGACATCTGTTTTATCAGGAAGGAGCGAATCTTATGAAGATCCTGTATGCTGCTTCGGAAGCAACCCCCTTTGCGAAGTCCGGCGGTCTGGCCGACGTGGCTGGCTCTCTGCCCAAGGCTCTGGTCAAGGACGGCGTGGACGCCCGCGTCATCATGCCCCTGTACGGCGACCTGAAGTTCCGCGACAAGCTGGAATATGTGACCAACTACTCCGTCCCTGTGGGCTGGCGCAGCCAGTACTGCGGCCTGTTCAAGGCTGAGGTCAACGGCGTGACCTACTACTTCCTCGACAACGAGTATTACTTCAAGCGCCGTGGTCTCTACGGCTTCTACGACGACGGCGAGCGTTTCGCCTTCTTCTCCCGCGCCGTGCTGGAGACCCTGTTTTACATCGACTTCACCCCCGACATCATCAACTGCAACGACTGGCAGACCGCTCTGGTGCCGGTGTACCTGAACCTGTACTATCGCCATCTGGACAAGTTCAACCGCATCAAGACCATCTTTACCATCCATAACATCGCCTATCAGGGCAAGTACGGCACCGAGATCCTGGAAGACACCTGCGGCATCGGCCGCCGCGACCAGCATATCGTGGAGTACGATGGCTGCGCCAACTTCATGAAGGGCGCCATCGAGACGGCGGATAAGATCACCACCGTCAGCCCCACCTATGCACAGGAGATCCTCGACCCGTGGTTCAGCTACGGTCTGGACGCCCTGCTGCGGGAGAAGCAGTACAAGCTCTGCGGCATCCTGAACGGCATCGACATGGAGGCCAACGACCCTGCCACCGACCCCCACATCGCCTGCAACTACGACATCAACAGCTTCGAAACGGGCAAGGCAAAGTGCAAGGAGGCCCTGCAGGATAAGTTCGGCCTCCACAAGGACGGCAGCCCCGTCTTTGCGATGGTCAGCCGCATGGTCGGCATGAAGGGCTTCGACCTCGTCCAGAGCGTGGCTGACGGCCTCGTGGACCGCGGCATCGAGCTGGTCATTCTGGGCAGCGGCGAGAGCCAGTACGAGAACTTCTTCTCGGACCTGTGCGGCCGTCACCCGGGCCGTGTGGGTACCTACATCGGTTTCGAGCCGACCCTGTCTCAGGAGATCTACGCTGGTGCAGACGCCTTTATCATGCCGTCCAAGAGCGAGCCTTGCGGTCTGGCCCAGATGGTCGCCTGCCGTTACGGCACGCCTCCTATCATCCGCGAGACCGGCGGCCTGCGGGACTCCATCCACGACTGCACCCTCGGCGAGGGCAACGGCTTCACCTTCGCGGGCTACAGCGCCCACGAGCTGTACGACGCCTGCTGCCGTGCACAGGATCGCTACTACAGCAAGGAAGACTGGCATAACCTCGTCAAGTACGATATGGAGTGCGACTTCAGCTGGGATGTCTCCGCCAAGAGCTATGAAGGCCTCTACAACGAGACCGCAAACCTCTGGTAAGGGATAGACCAAAGACTCATTTCCGCCCCGGCGGGTACTGCAATGCGCAGCGCCCGCCGGGGCTTTTTGCATCTATCGGCGATTTGACGAATCGGGGCGGTGAAATTTGTCAAATCGACAAATTTTCTCTGGGAACTTGACAAAAGTGCAGGGGGGGGGGTAAACTGCGGATAGAACATCCGTCCGAAACGATGGATGAAAAAATGGGGAGGAATTTTTTATGAAACTGTGGAAAAAAGCTGCTGCTGCCGTTCTGGCCGCAGTCATGTCTCTCACCCTTCTGACGGGCTGCTCTGGCGGCGGTGGTGGTGCAAGCGTGACTTATACCCGTGATACGGAAAAAGAGAAACAGGTCACGGAGTGGATTCAGAACTATGCAAAGTCTGCCGCAGGGATTACATTGGTAGAGGATGCAGATGTGGTGGATGCGTCTGACAAAGTAGTGGCGGATGCTATCAACGCTGTAAATCTGAATAGGACAAAACCGAACAGCCCGGAAGCGAAACAGGCTCAGATTAAAATGTATGCAAATGTAGCGAATGTATTAGGACCGAAGAAAAAAGCTGGTATGCCGATGGCTGCTGCGTTTGCTGCAAAAGTGACCCCAGAGGGAATGAAAAATTTACTTGATGAATATGGCAAGCAGGTATGGAAGTCGTTTAAGGACGCAGGTATAAAGCCTTCTATGATTGGAGTGGTTGTAACATCTGTAAATGATGACGGTTTGGTTTATGTGATTGTTACGATTGCGGGGAATACTACAACGTAAGAGTCCTAAGAGCAAAGTGTGAAAAATCTGGCGTACTGAAGTGTGCGCCAGATTTTTTGTGTTTTCAACAAATCGAATTTAAAAAGCGCTTTTTCTGCCTCAAATGGGGAAGAATGATGGAAGAGGCGGAGAAGATGAGGGCCGGGGCGGAAAAACTTTTGGTTAGAAGTGACGAACTTCTCCGCATTTATAGAATTTTGCTAAAAATAGGTGGAAAATTGATTGAATTTTACAGCCGGTTTGAGTATAATGGGGAGTAAAGAATCTTCGTTCAATGCTTAACATCCCGGTCCGGAGAAAAAACAGAGCGTGCCGGGAAGCGCACACAGAGGGGGGCCGGACGGTGAAGGGCTGGTATAAAGCGCTGGAAGATCTGGTCTGGCTGACCCAGCTGGGGCTGAATATGCTGCTGCCGCTGGTGATGTGTCTGGGCGGCTGCTGGTGGGCCGTCAGCCGCTGGGGCTGGCCTATGTGGGTGTATCTGCCCGCTGTGCTGCTGGGGCTTGCCGCCGGGGCGCAGAACTTCTGGGTCTTCGTCAAAGAGCGGCTCGACCGCACCAAAAAGGACAAGCCCCGCCGGACGGGCTTCAACTCGCATCTATGAGATAAGGGAGACATCGATCTATGAAATTACAGCCGGAATCCAAAAAGGAGCTGCTCCGCATCGCGGGCGGCACGGCATTCTGCACCGTCGTTTTGTGGGTGCTTTTCGCGGCGCTGCATCTGGTGGGCTGGGTGAGGTTCGACTACACCGTCATCCTCGGCAGCCTCGTGGGCGCGGCCGTCGCCGTCGGCAACTTTGCGGGCATCTGCTTCGTGGTCCAGAAGATCATCGACGAGCCGGACGAGAAGCGCCGCAAGGCAACATTACAGCTTTCCTACAACAGCCGGATGCTCCTGCAGGCGCTGTGGGTGGTGGTGGCCATCGCGGCCCCCTGCTTCCAGCCCTTTGCCGGTGTGCTGCCGCTGTTTTTCCCTCGTGTCACCATTTATTACCTGCAAATAACGGGTAAGTACAAACCGCTCGCGCCGAAGGCAGAGCCGGTGGACGTCTCGGTGGAGGACGACCCCGCGCCTGCCGACGCACAGCAGTCCGCACCCGATGAAAAAGGGGGTGAAACGTAACAAATGGAACTGAACGGCGCAAAGATCCTGTATACCATCCATACCAATATCCCTGTGCTGGGCGATTTTAAGATCACCCAGACCCTTGTGAGCACATGGATCGTCATGGCGCTGCTCTCGGCTCTGGCTTTCTGGCTGGGGCGTGACCTCAAGCTGGAAAACGTCTCCAAACGGCAGGCCGCCGCCGAGTTCATCGTGGAACGGCTGGACCAGTTCGTCCACGACAACATGGGCTATCACTTCGATAAGTTCATCCCGCTGGTGGGTGCTATCTTTGCACTCAGCATCGGCTGCAACCTCATCAGCGTGGTGGGCCTGTGGAGCCCCACGGCAGACCTGAACACCGAGGCGGCATGGGCCATCGTGGTGTTCATCATCATCATGTACTACAAGATCAAGACCAACGGCATCCTCGCCTACCTGAAGGGCCTGCTGGACCCCATCTTCCTGATGGCGCCCATCAATGTGCTGTCGGAGGTATCCACCCCCGTCAGCATGGCCTTCCGTCACTTCGGCAACATCCTGTCCGGTACCGTTATCTCCACCCTGCTGTACTGGGCACTGGCGAGCCTGAGCCATGTCATTTTTGGCTGGCTGCCCGGCTTCCTGAGCCAGCTTCAGCTGTTCCAGATCGGCATCCCGGCCTTTACGGGCCTCTATTTCGACTGGTTCGGCGGCTGCATTCAGGCGTTCATCTTCTGTACCCTGACCACCATCTTCATCAAACGTGCTGCCGGTGAGGAGTAAGCCTCCCGCCCGGCATCCCCCAAAAACAAACATTTTCAGGAGGACACAAACTATGACTGACTTTCAATTCCTTGCTCGTGGTATCGCTCTGGCTGGCTGCGGCATCGGCGCAGGCTGCGCACTGATCGCAGGTATCGGCCCCGGCATCGGCGAAGGCAACGCTGCCGCTGCTGCCTGTGAGGCTGTCGGTCGTCAGCCCGAGTGCAAGAGCGACGTGACCAGCACCCTGATCCTCGGCGTCGCACTGTCTGAGACCACCGGTATCTACGGCTTCGTCACCGGCCTGCTGCTCATCTTCCTCGCACCCGGTATGTTCATGAACTACCTGCAGTAAGCGCTCCTTTCTGAGCTTGATTTCAAGAGAAAGGGGAGACGCTTATGCAACTTTATCAGGCATTGATCACGCTGGATGGCTGGACGTTTCTGGCTCAGGTCTGCAACCTGATGATCCAGCTCGTGATCTTCAAAAAGCTGCTGCTGAACCCGGTCAAAAAAGTCATCGCGGAGCGCAAGGCCAAGGCGGACAGCCAGATCGCAGACGCCGAAAAGCTGCGCGCCGAGGCTGAGGCCATGAAGGCGGAGTATGAGCAGAACCTGCAGAATGCCCGCGCCGAGGCCGGCCAGATCGTAGCTGCCGCCCAGAAGACGGCTGCCGCCCGCGGCGAGGAGCTGCTGGGCGAGGCCCGTGCTCAGGCCGCTGCCCTCAAGCAGAAGGCCGAGGCCGACATTGCGCAGGAGCGCAAGAAGGCCGTCAACGAGGTCAAGGACGAGATCGGCGGCATGGCGATGGAGATCGCCTCCAAAGTGGTCGAGCGCGAGATCAAGGAAGCCGACCATCAGGATCTGATCGACGAATTTATCAAAAACGTGGGTGAAGCATCATGACCGAGACTGCAAGGATGTACGGCGGGAGCCTGTACGACCTGGCCGCGGAGGAAGGGCTGGACGAGCGCATTCTGGGCGAACTGGAAGGCGTGACCGCCCTGCTGAACGGGGACGCTGAATACCTGCATCTGCTCAGCATCCCCAGCATCCCCAAGAAAGAGCGCTGTGCGCTGTTGGACGAGGCCTTCCGCGGGCAGGTCCACCTCTATGTGCTCAACTTTATGAAGCTGCTGTGCGAAAAGGGCGCTCTGCGGGAGCTGCCGGGCTGTGCCCGGGCCTACCGTCTGCGCTACAATGAGGCCCACGGCATTCTGGAGGCCACCGCCGTCTCCGCTGTGCCCCTCACGGCAGAGCAGACCGCCCGCCTCCACGAAAAGCTGGAAAAAGTCACCGGTAAGCACATCGACCTCAAAACGAAGGTCGAGCCTGCCGTGCTGGGCGGCATCCGGCTGGACATCGAAGGCACCGAGCTGGACGGCACCGTCCGCAATCGTCTCGCCGGCCTGCGCAGCAGCATCGCGGCGGCAACGCTGTAAAATCAATACGAAGCTCTCCGGCGAAAGCGAGGCCCGGCTGCTCTCAGAACTGCAAGGCGATGAGATGCAGCAAGACCGGCTTTGGCTGAGAGGGCATCCACCCGAAAGTTTACAAAGAATTGAGTGGTGAAGACACAACAATGCAACTGAAACCTGAAGAGATCTCCAAGATCATCCGTGCTCAGATCAAGCATTACGAAAATGTCATCGAGCAGAGCGAGGTCGGCACGGTCATTCTGGTGGGCGACGGCATCGCCCGCGCCAGCGGTCTGGAAAAGTGCATGGCAGGCGAGCTGCTCCAGTTTGAGAACGGCGAGTACGGCATGGCGCAGAACCTCGAGGAGAACACCGTCTCCATCGTTCTGCTGGGTTCCGACGTCGGCATCAAGGAGGGCAGCACCGTCAAGCGCACCGGCAAGGTCGTGTCCGTCCCGGTGGGCGAGGCACTGATCGGCCGCGTCGTCAACGCACTGGGCCAGCCCATCGACGGCGCCGGCCCCATCGAGACGACGGAGTTCCGCCCCATCGAAAGCCCGGCCCCCGGCATCATCGAGCGCCAGCCCGTCAAGGAGCCGCTCCAGACCGGCATCAAGGCCATCGACTCCATGATCCCCATCGGCCGCGGCCAGCGTGAGCTGATCATCGGCGACCGCCAGACCGGCAAGACCACCATCGCGTCCGATACCATCATCAACCAGAAGGGCAAGGACGTCATCTGCATCTACGTCGCCATCGGCCAGAAGCGCTCTACCGTGGCAAACCTCGTCCAGAGTCTCACCGAGGCCGGGGCCATGAGCTACACCATCGTGGTGTCGGCCACGGCCTCCGAGCTGTCGCCCTTGCAGTATATCGCGCCCTACTCCGGCTGTGCCATGGGCGAGTATTTCATGCACAAGGGCAAGCACGTCCTCATCATCTACGATGACCTGTCCAAGCACGCTGTCGCTTACCGTGCCCTGTCGCTGCTGATCCGCCGTCCCCCGGGACGTGAGGCCTACCCCGGCGACGTTTTCTATCTGCACTCCCGTCTGCTGGAGCGCGCAGCCAAGCTCTCCGACGAGCTGGGCGGCGGCAGCCTGACGGCTCTGCCCATCATCGAGACGCAGGCGGGCGATGTGTCCGCCTACATCCCCACCAACGTCATCTCCATCACCGACGGCCAGATCTTCCTTGAGACAGAGCTGTTCCACTCGGGCGTCATGCCGGCCGTCAACCCCGGCATCTCGGTCTCCCGTGTCGGCGGCAACGCCCAGATCAAAGCCATGAAAAAGGTGGCCGGCACCCTGAAGCTCATCTACTCCCAGTACCGCGAGCTGCAGTCCTTCGCACAGTTCGGCTCCGATCTGGACGCCGACACCAAGGCCCGTCTGGCACAGGGCGAGCGCATCGTGGAGGTGCTGAAGCAGAACCGCTCGGCCCCCGTTGCAGTGGAAAAGCAGGTGGCCATCCTCTACGCGACCATCCACGACTACCTTGTGAACATCAAGGTGCCCGCCGTGGCAGAGTACGAGAAGGGCCTGTACGAGTATCTGGATGCCGATGCTGCCGGTGCCTCTGTGATGGAGACCATCCGCACCACCGGCAAGCTGGAAAAGGACGCCGAGGAAGCTCTGAAGGGCGTGCTGTCCGCTTACACTGAGAGCTTTATCAAGGCGCACTGACAGGAAGGAGGCGTAACGCATGGCAGGTTCCATGAAGGACATCAAGCTGCGCATCAAAAGCGTAGAGAGTACCATGCAGATCACCAAGGCTATGGAGCTGGTGGCTTCCTCCAAAATGCGCCGTGCCAAGGAGCGGGTGGAGCACAGCCGCCCCTACTTTGAAACGCTGTATGAATCGCTGACCAAGATCGCGGCGGCGGACCCCCGTGCCCGCAACCCCTATCTGCGCCGGGACGAGATCAAGCGCGCCCTGCTGGTGGTCATCGCGGGCGACCGCGGACTGGCGGGCGGCTATAACGCCAATGTGTTCAAGCAGGCCGACGCTGCCGGAGGTCCCGCCATCGTCCTGCCCATCGGCAAGCGCTCGGCGGAGTATTTCGCCCACCACGAGGCCGACCTGTTCACCCACGAAGTGCTGCTGGCGGCGGACGTGTCCGTGAGCGAGTGCTTCACCCTGTCCCACCAGATAACGGAGGGCTTCCTCAAGGGCGAGTACGACGCGGTGAAGCTCTGCTATACCCGCTTCGACTCCATGATGACCCAGACGGCCATCACCCTTGAGGTGCTGCCCCTGACCATCGAGCCTACAGAGGCCCAGAAGGCCGAGGCACGCCGGAGCCAGATCCTGTACAAGCCCAGCAGCGAGGAAGTGTTCGGCGCGATCATCCCCGAGTATGTGGCCGGTGTCCTCTACGGCGCAGTGTGCGAGAGCGTAGCCAGCGAGCTGGCCGCCCGCCGCACGGCCATGGATGCCGCCACCAAGAACGCCGGTGAGATGATAGAGCATCTGAATCTGTATTACAACCGCGCCCGTCAGGCCGCTATCACGCAGGAGATCACCGAGATCGTGGCTGGTGCGGAGAATTAAGGCGGCTTGCCCTCTCCGTCTCGCATCCGCTCGCCACCTCTCCCAGAGGGAGAGGCTTTGGAGTATGCGGGAACGCGTTTGGCTCTCCCTTTGGGAGAGCTGTCACCGAAGGTGACTGAGAGGGCAAGGACGCTGACAAAGAGCATTCCATTAAAAGAGAAGGAGTTGTAGCCTATGTCCGAAAAACACATCGGCAAGGTGATCCAGGTCATCGGCCCGGTGCTGGACATCCAGTTCAAGGATGGCGAGCTGCCGGATCTGCTCAACGCCATCGAGATCGACAACCACGGCCAGAAGCTGGTGGTCGAGGTGGCGCAGCTGACCGGTGACAATGTCGCCCGCTGCATCGCCATGAGCAGCACCGACGGTCTGGTGCGCGGCACCGAGGCCGTGGACACCGGCGAGTCCATCAAGGTGCCCGTCGGCGACCAGTGTCTGGGCCGCGTGTTCAACCTGCTGGGCGAGCCGGTGGACAACAAGCCCGCCCCCGCCCCGGAGGCCTACTGGCCCATCCACCGCCCCGCTCCCAGTTATGAGGAGCAGCAGTCCACCACCGAGATCCTCGAGACCGGCATCAAGGTCGTTGACCTCATCTGCCCCTACGCCAAGGGCGGCAAGATCGGCCTGTTCGGCGGCGCCGGTGTCGGCAAGACCGTCCTCATTCAGGAGCTGATCTATAACATCGCCACCGAGCACAACGGCTACTCGGTGTTCACCGGTGTCGGCGAGCGCACCCGTGAGGGCAACGACCTTTACGGCGAGATGACCGAGAGCGGCGTCATCAACAAGACGGCGCTGGTCTACGGCCAGATGAACGAGCCTCCCGGAGCACGTATGCGTGTGGCACTGTCCGGCCTGACCATGGCGGAGTACTTCCGCGATGTCAAGAATCAGGACGTGCTGCTCTTCATCGACAACATCTTCCGCTTCACGCAGGCTGGCTCTGAGGTGTCGGCTCTGCTGGGCCGTATGCCCTCCGCCGTCGGCTACCAGCCCACGCTGGCCACCGAGATGGGCGCGCTGCAGGAGCGCATCACCTCCACCCGTAAGGGTTCCATCACCTCGGTGCAGGCCGTCTACGTCCCTGCCGACGACCTGACCGACCCGGCCCCTGCCACCACCTTCACCCATCTGGATGCCACCACCGTTCTGAGCCGCGACATCGCCTCTCAGGGCATCTACCCCGCTGTGGACCCGCTGGACTCCACCAGCCGCATCCTCAGCCCGGAGGTCGTGGGTCAGGAGCATTATGAGATCGCCCGCGCCGTCCAGAAGGTGCTGCAGCGCTACAAAGAGCTGCAGGACATCATCGCCATCATGGGCATGGACGAGCTGAGCGAGGAAGACAAGCGCACGGTCAGCCGCGCCCGCAAGGTGCAGCGCTTCCTGAGCCAGAGCTTCCACGTTGCAGAGCAGTTTACCGGTATGCCCGGCCAGTACGTCCCGCTGAAGGAGACGCTGCGCGGCTTCCGCATGATCCTGAACGGCGAGTGCGACGACCTGCCCGAGAGCGCCTTCCTGTTCGCGGGCACCATCGACGATGTGTTCGCTAAGGCGAAGAAGGGGTAAACCATGACGACCTTTCATCTGACGGTGGTCACACCGGACGGCTGCGCCTTTGAAGGGCAGGCCGAGCGTGTGGTCTGCCGCGCCATCGACGGCGACCTCGCCATTCTGGCCAAGCACGGCGACTACTGCACCGCGCTGGGCATGGGTGAGGCGCACATCGTCGATGCCGACGGCCAGCGCCGCTGTGCCGCCTGCATGGGCGGGATGCTCACCGTGCTGGACGGGGAGGTGCGTCTGGTGGCCACCACATGGGAGTGGGCCGAGCAGATCGACCACGCCCGCGCCGAGGCGGCGAAAAAGCGTGCCGAAGAGCTTCTGGCCCGCAAAGACCTCGACCGCCGCGAGTACGAGATGGCACAGGCCCGCCTCAAGCGTGCGCTGGTGCGTACCTCCATCAAGAATTGACCACAGGAACGAAAAAACCGGGGTCCCGTCAGGGATCCCGGTTTTTTGCGGCAGAGCAGCTCAGAGCATATTTGCTTTCTCGATGAGGCTGCGGATGTGGTGGGCCAGCATCTCGATGGCGGTGGTGTTCTCGCCGCCGTTGGGCACGATGATGTCCGCGTTCCGCTTGCTCGGCTCGACGAAAGCCTCGTGCATGGGCTTGACGGTGGTGAGGTACTGATGGATGACGCTGTCGAGGGAGCGGCCGCGCTCCTTGACGTCCCGCACCAGACGGCGCAGGATGCGCTCGTCGGCGTCGGTGTCCACGAAGATCTTATAGTCGAACATGGCGCACAGCTCCGGTTCCACAAAGGGCAGGATGCCCTCCACGATGAGGACGGGGGCCGGCTCGATGTGCTGCACCTCGTTGCTGCGGTTGTGGTCGGCGTAGTCGTACACCGGGCAGTCGATGGCGCGGCCGGCCTTCAGCTCCTGTAAGTGGTAGATGAGCAGGGCGTTGTCGAAGGCGTCCGGGTGGTCATAGTTCAGCTTGCAGCGCTCCTCAAAGGGCAGCTCGTCGTGGCGCTTGTAGTAGCTGTCGTGGGAGATGAGGCGCACTTCATCCTCCCCAAAAAGCGCCTTGAGCCGACAGGCCAGAGTGGTCTTGCCGCTGCCGGAGCCGCCTGCGATGCCGATGATGAGATTGTTCATGTTCCAAAAACCTCCGCGTGCCGATTGTGGTGGAAAAAATCCCCCAAGTGGGGTATAATATCCTTACCCTACATAATAACACATTTCGCTCTGTTTTGACAGGGCCGAATACCTGCTGGGAGGCATTTTGATGAAAAAAATCGTTCCTGCCCCGTACATCGACCAGACCGAGCGCTGGGTCAACGGCTGCGAGAGCATCAGCAGCGTCATGCTGCTGCAGGCCGTGGGCATCGGCATCGATCCCGATACCTTCATCGCCCGCGACCTGCCCCATGCCCCCTACTGGGAGCAGGACGGCAGGCTCTACGGCCCCGACCCGTGGCAGGTCTACCCCGGAGACCCCCACGACCACACCGGCTACGGCTGCTACGCGCCCTGCATCGTGAAAGCGCTGAACAGCGCCTTGGAGCACGAGGGCGCAGCCGACCGGTTCGAGGTCGTGGACGAGAGCGGCAAGACGGCGGCCCAGCTGTGCAGCTACCTCGACGCAGGGATGCCGGTGGTGTTCTGGGCCACGCTGGACTTCCAGCCTGTGCCCGAGAAGCGGGACCACTGGCTGCTGGCCGACGGCACCGACTTTGCATGGAAGTGCAACGAACACTGTCTGCTGCTGGTGGGCTATGACGAGGAAAATTACTGGTTCAACGACCCGTGGCATGACCACGGCGTCTGCCCCCAGCCCAAGCAGCTGGTGGAGGACTGCCACGCGGCCCAGGGGATGTTCGCCGTCACCCTCCGCCCGAAAGGAGAAGCATGAAGAAGGAAAACTTTTCGCAGAACATGAAAGACCGGATGCAGCAGTTCGAGGACGGCGGCCTCCGGCTCCTGAAAAAGGGCCAGAAGGGGATCGTCCACGCGATTTTCAGCCGCTTCGGGCTGGTGCTGCTGCTGATGCTGCTGCAGGTCGGGGTGCTGTGGGGCGTCTTCCGGTGGTTCGGCACCCTGCTGCCCCATTACTTCGGCGGCAGCGTTGCGGTATCGGTCTTCATGGTGGTCTACATCCTCAACAGTCGGATGGACAACAGCGCCAAGATCACATGGATGGTCACCATCGCCATCCTGCCCGTGGTGGGCGTGCCCCTGTTTTTCTACGTCAAGAGCAACTTTGGCCACAACGCCCTTCAGAAGCGGGCGGCCAGCCTCACCGAGGAGGCCCGGGGCTTGCAGCCCCAGCCCCTCGCCGCAGCAGAGGCGCTGGAAGAGGCCGACCCCGGCGCGGCCTCGCTGGCACGGTATCTCCACGGCAGGGGCGGCGGCTTCCCGGTCTACCAGAACACGGAGGTGACCTACTTCCCCGGCGGCGAAGCCAAGTTCGCAGAGCTGCTGCGCCAGCTGGAAAAGGCAGAGCGATACATCTTTCTCGAGTACTTCATCATCGACGAGGGCCTCATGTGGGGCAGGATCCTCGAGGTGCTGGCCCGGAAAGCCGCCGAGGGCGTGGATGTCCGGGTCATGTACGACGGAACCTGCGAGTTTTCGACCCTGCCCCGGGACTATCCCCGCCGCCTTGAGAAGCTGGACATCCAGTGCCGGGTGTTTGCGCCCGTCCAGCCCTTCGTCTCCACCCATTACAACTACCGCGACCACCGGAAGATCCTCGTCATCGACGGAAAGGTGGGCTTTACCGGCGGCGTGAACCTCGCCGATGAGTACATCAACCACATCGAGAAGTATGGCTGCTGGAAGGACGCCGCCGTCATGCTGGAGGGGGAGGGAGTCCGGACGCTGACCATCCTCTTCCTTGAGATGTGGAGCATCCGCCGGGAGTCGGAGTTCGATAAATTCCTCTCCGCGCCGCCCTATTCCGTCCCGGCAAAGGGCTTCGCCGCCCCCTACGGCGACTGTCCGCTGGACGGGGAGCGGGTGGGCGAGATGGTCTACATCGACCTGCTCAACCGCGCCAAGCGCTACATCCATATCATGACGCCCTACCTCATCCTCGACGGCGAGCTGGAAACGGCCCTCAAGTTCGCGGCAGAGCGGGGCGTAGATGTCCATCTCATCCTGCCCCATGTGCCGGATAAGAAGTTCGCCTACGCGCTGGCAAAGACCCATTATGCCTCCCTGCTGGACTCGGGGGTCAGGATCAGCGAGTGGCTGCCCGGCTTTGTCCATGCGAAGGTCTTCGTGGTGGACGACTGCGAGGCCGTGGTGGGCACCATCAACCTCGACTACCGCAGCCTCTACCACCATTTTGAGGATGCAGTCTGGATGAAGGACACCGCCTGCATCCCCGCCATCGAGAAGGATTTCCAGAAAACGCTGGAATTCTGCCGCGATGTCGAGCCGACCCGGGAGAGCATCTGGGAGGGCAAGACCCTGCTCCATCTGGCGGGTGTGCTGCTCAAAGTCATCGCGCCGCTGCTGTAAAGAAACCTCTCAGTCAAAGCCTTCGGCTTTGACTGAGAGGTTTCTCTTATCACAAATAATCCTTATCCAGCGAGAAGCCCCGGCCGCTGACCTCGGTGACATGGCTCACGATGAGGAAGCAGGTGGGGTCGATGCTGTGGGCCAGCTTTTCCAGCCGGGGCAGTTCCCGGTTGGACACGATGCTCAGCAGCACCGCGCTGGGTTCGCGGGTGTAGCCGCCCTCGCCGTGGAGGATGGTCACGCCGCGGTCCAGCTGGGCGAGGATGGCGGCACAGATGGCGTCGGACTGGCTGCTGACGATCTTCACTTCGGTGCGGCTGGCACCCAGCATCAGCATCTTGTCCATGACGATGGTGTGGATGAGCACCATCACGACGCCGTAGAGCACCTGCTGCACCGGGCTGAACACGGCTTGCATCAGCAGCACCGCGATGTCGAAGGTCAGCATGGTGGCCGACACCGGCAGCTTGAACCATTTGTTGAGCACCAGCGGCGGGATGTCGAGGCCGCCGGTGGATGCGCCGGAGCGGATGACAAGGCCCAGCGCCACGCCGATGCCGAGGCCCGAAAAAACGGTGCAGAGGAAGATGTCCTCCGTCAGCACCCGGCCTGCCAGCAGCCCTTCAAAGAGGCCGAGAAAGGCCGGGCTGAGGACGCTGCTGGCCAGTGTGTTGAGGGCAAAGGCCCGGCCAAGGACCGCCCAGCCCCAGACCAGCATAGCAAGGTTGATGAAGAGCAGCAGACCCGAGACGGGCAGCCCCGTCAGCCGCCCGATGGCCAGCGCGATGCCGGTGGCACCGCCGGTGATGAGGCCCGAAGGCTCGAGGAAGAGGGCCACCGCCAGCGAGTAGAGCGCATTGCCGAAGAGGATGGAGGCCCAGTTCCGGGCCAGCTGTTTCCAGTGCGTATTCTGAATCATATCATTTGCCTCCCGTATCATCCCTTCTATCATACCGGAAACCGGCAAAAAAATCCACGCCCGGCGGCCTGCCGCGGCGTGGATTTTTGTTCATCCGACAGATGAAAGCCCCACCGGCTCAGTCTTCGTCCAGCAGACGCAGACCGGCGGTGTCAGTGACGGGCAGGGAGAAGACGATGGCACCGGCCTTCTTGTCTGCCCCGTCCATGATGGACTTCATGATCTGGTTCTTTTCGCTGGTGCGGGCGACGATGAGCACCAGCTCCTTCTCGTTCACGAGGTCGATGCCCATGAACTTGGCCGCACCCTCCATGCCGGTGCCCTTGGCGTGGATGACGGTGCCGCCGCCGGCCCCTGCGGCGCGGGCCGCGTCCATGATGGAGCCGGTGTAGCCCTGATTGGCGATGACGAGAAGCAGGTCGTAACGGGTATCTTTCAAGGTGCTTTCCTCCTTCAGCTCAAGGGTCTGGTGCTCGGTGAGGAACAGCAGGGCGCGCTTGCCGCCGATGCTGCTCACCGGGACGATGAATGCGATGCCGGTGCCCGGCACATCAATGCGCATCTGACGGCGCAGGGCTTTCTGGATGCGGGGCCAGCTGTCCGCCGTAATGACGGCAAAAAGGACGGCCTTTTCGGTCTTTTCCAGCCCGAGGGTGGAAAGCGTCTCCTGAATGGCGGTGCCTGCGCCCACGGTGCGCAGGCTGACATTGACGCCGAAGCTCTGATAAAGCTTTAAAAAGGCGTCTGTCGTGGGGCGGTCGGTGATGGTGACCAGCCAGTAGAGCGTATTCACGGCAAGACCTCCTTACAGCTCGATGATGGCGTCGTCCGGCAGGTCAGCCAGCAGGGCGGCAGTGTCCAGCAGGGGCTGGGCGCTGCGGGCCTTGCGGGTCTTGAGCTGGGCCACAAGGCCCATGAGCTGGACGGTGATGAGGGGGGTCATGGCGACCATGGCCACCACGCCGAACGCGTCGGTGACGATGTTGCCGCCCACGGCGATGCAGGCCCCCTGCGCCAGCGGCAGCAGGAAGGTGGCCGTCATGGGGCCGGAGGCCACGCCGCCGGCGTCGAAGGCGATGGCAGTGTAGAGCTTCGGCACCACAAAAGAGATGCTGATGGCGAAGAGGTAGCCCGGGATGAGGAACCAGAGGATGGAAATGCCGGTCAGCACCCGCACCATCGCAAGGCCCACCGAGAGGGAGACGCCTGCCGAGAGGGCCGCGCCCATGGTCCCGGCGGAGATGGCTCCGTCGGTGACTTCCTCCACCTGCTTGTTGAGGACATAGACCGCAGGCTCGGCCCGGACGATGAAGTAGCCGATGAGCATCCCGATGGGGATGAGGAGCCAGCGGCTGCTCTGGCCGCCCAGCACCTGACCGAGGTAGTTGCCGGCGGGCATGAAGCCGATGTTCGCGCCGGTGAGGAAGAGCACGAGGCCGATGTAAGTGTAGACGAGGCCCACCCCGATGCGGCCCAGCGTCCGCCGGTCGATGCGGAGCGCCACCAGCTGGAAGATGCCGAACATCACGATGATGGGCAGCAGGGAGAGGGCGATCTCGTGCAGGTAGGTGGGCAGTCCCTCGCCGAACAGCTGCCACAGCTCCACCGAGTCGCCCACTTCGGGGATGACGGGCGGGATGTAGCTGCTCTCGCTGGCGTTGAAGACGATGCCGAGGATGAGGACGGCGAGAATGGGGCCGACGGAGCAGAGGGCCACAAGGCCGAAGCTGTCGTCCGCCGCGTGGCGGTCAGAACGGATGGCCGAGACACCGACGCCCAGAGCCATGATGAAGGGAACGGTCATGGGACCCGTGGTGACGCCGCCGGAGTCAAAGGCTACGGCAAGGAACTCCTTCGGCACGAAGGCGGCCAGAAGGAAGATGGCTGCATAGAAGATCACCAGCAGCCGGGGCAGCGGGATGCTCAGCAGCATACGCAGGAAGGCCATGACGAGGAAGAGGCCCACGCCCACGGCCACCGAGAGGATGAGGGTCATGTTGGGGATGGAGGGCACTTGGTTTGCAAGCACCTGCAGGTCCGGCTCCGAGATGGTGATGAGGAAGCCCAGCAGGAAGCCTGCCCCGATGATGAGGAAGACGTTCTGACTGCGGGTGAGCATGGCGCCGACCCGCTCGCCCATCGGCGTCATGCTCATCTCCGCGCCCAGCGTGAAGAACATGATGCCGACGACGATCATGGCCGCACCCAGCAGAAAGCAGAGCAGGATGCTCGGGGAAACGGGGGCGATGCTGAAACAGAGGATCAGCACGATGGCCGCGATGGGCAGGACGGCCTGAAGCGCCTCCAGCAGCTTTTCCCGGAGCTTGGGGAGGGATGATCTGATAATGGTGTCCACCAGCCTTTCTCACCCGGCAGCAGGGCCGCCGGGCGTTCAAAAATGAGAAATGTATCCTTTATAAGTATACAAAAACAGACAAAAGTTCGTCAACGGGAGAACGGCTAAGATTGGCAAAGACATATAAATGTTACAAAAAGAAAAGGCTGCCTGACAGGCAATCTCTCCGTTACGCCTGCGGTGTGCCGAAGCCCGGCCTTGCTGAGCGCAGCGATGACAGAGAGGTTTATGACAAACAGCCTTTTCAATATACAATGTTAGATGCCCTGCTTCGTCAGAACGTCGGAAGTCGGGGTGGAGAACACCGGGATGTCGGCGTAGGGGTCGGGGTCGGTGTCGGCGGGCAGGGACTTCATGTAAGAGTCCATCGACTCGGCCACCTTTTTGGCGATGGCTACGGCTTCGACGACGGTGCGCGCGCCCATGACGGCGTCACCGCCGGCGAACACGCCCTCACGGGTGGTGCTGCCATCTTCGTTGACGGTGAGCAGACCGCGCTGGTTGGTCTCGATGCCGGTGGTGGTCTTGACGAGGGTGCTTTCGGAACCCTGACTGACCGAGACGATCACGCCGGTATGGGGGTAGAAGGTCTCGCTGCCCTCCACCTGCGTGAATCTGCCGTCATCGCCCTTTACGGTGTCGCGGCAGATGATGCCGTTCTCCCGGATCTCGACGGGGGCCTTGCAGAAGCGGAAGCCCACGCCCTCGAGCTTTGCGTACCGCACCTCGTGCTCGGAGGCGCTGATGCACTCCTCGTCGCGGCGGGCGTAGCAGGTGACGTGGCGTGCGCCGTTGCGGATGGCGGTGCGGGCACAGTCCATGGCGGAGTTGCCCACGCCGATGACGGCGATGTCGTCGCCCAGCTGGAAGGCCTTGGAGTTGGCGAGGTAGTCGATGCCGAAGGCCACGTTGCCCAGCGTCTCGCCCTTGATGTGCATGGCGTTGGCCTTCCAGAGGCCCGCGCCGATGAAGACGCTCTTGTAGCCGTCCCGGAACAGGTCGTCAATGGTGATGGTCTTGCCAATGGCGGTGTTGGGGCGGACATGGATGCCCTTCAGCTCGAGGTGACGGTACTGGAAATCGTCCAACACGCTGTCGGGCAGGCGGTAGTTGGGGATGCCGTACCGCATGACGCCGCCGATCTTGTCCCGGGCGTCGAAGATGGTGATGTCATAGCCCCAGCGCGCCAGCAGGACGGCGACGGTCAGGCCCGCAGGCCCCGAGCCGACCACAGCGGCCTTCATCCCGTTCTTGGGGGCGGGGCCGGAGGTCATCTTGTTGGCGTAGGTGGTGGAGATGTAGTCCTCGATGATGGAGAAGTGGACGGGGTCGTGGCTGGGCATCCGGTTGCGGACGCAGTGGCCCTCGCACTGGTTCTCATGGTTGCACACGAGGCTGCACACAGTGGTCAGGGGGTTGTTTTCGAAGAGCATCCTGCCAGCGTCGTCCAGATGATTGTCCTTGAGCAGACGGATGACCTCGGGGATGTTGGTGTGGATGGGGCAGCCCTGCTGGCACAGCGGCTTTTTGCAGCCGAGGCAGCGGTTGGCTTCGTCCAGAACGTGAAGTGCCATGGTTCCTCCTTGTGCCTGTTGTGCAGGCGGCGTGTTGTATCCAAGTTTCTTTACTATAATACACCGAAACCGCCTCGGCATACAAGTGCCGAAATAACAAATTTTGAAGAAAATTTTCTGTCATTACGTCAAAAAGATATTTTTTTGACGAAGTAAGCTGCCCATCGCCTCGGGCGAGACACGGCAGAGCGCGCCGAAATCGGCGGCGGCAAGCTGAGCTTCGGCCATCCGGGCGCAGGCCTCGCCGGACTCCCGCAGGCGGGCCAGCGAGTGGGAGGCGGGGAGGGAGCAGCCCTTTAAAAAAGGAAGTGCGTCCTTCCGCCCGCCCAGCAGGTGGAGATAGGGCGGAAGAGAAGGGAAGCTGTCGGCGGCGTAGCCCAGCGCGGCGTCCATGGCGAGGCGGCGCATCCGCGCCCGGGGATAGCGGACGGTGGTGAGGGCGTCCAGAAGGCCGTCGTAGGTGGTGCTGGCCCGGACGGCGGCTTCCAAGCGGTGCTCCAGCCCCTCGGAGATGCCGCGCACCTGCCCGAAGGGCGTCTCGCCCCGGCAGGTGGACCGGAGAAGGGCCAGCTCGCATCGCCCAGCGGCGGAGAAGTCGGTGTACTGCCCGGCGGCATAAGCCTCCCGGTAGAGGGGGAAGACCGCCTCGGGCACATAAGGTGCGATGGCCTCCGCTCCCCCCTCAGCCCAGAGACGGCGGAGAGCGCTGGCACTGGCGAAGGAGCCGTGGGCGGCGTGGAGGGCCTCGCCATGGTCCGCGCCCTGCCGGGGCAGGGGATGGGCCTCCATCTGAGGCGCAAGACAGCGGATGGCCCGGCAGTACTCGACGGCGAGGTTGTTGTTGGGCTTGTCGAGGAGGGCGGCCACCCGTCCGTCGGGAGCAAGCTGAGCCGCTGCGGCCTGCCGCGCGGCGGCGAAGCTCTTCGCCCCGCCGGAGAGCTGGGCTTTGAGGGCGGCGCGGTAGGCGTCGCTGTCCAGAAGGGCGGCGGCTTCCATCAGGAGGGCAGCGTCGGGGGTCTCGGCCCCGAAGACCAGCCCATCGCACCCGGCGGCGGACAGCAGGGCTACACCCGCCCGGGCGAAGGCCTCCGCCCCTGCGCAGGCGCAGGGGGCAGGCAGGGCGAACACAAGGTCGGCTCCGCAGGTGAGCGCGGCCCGGGTGCGGACGGCCTCGGGCAGGAGGGGCAGTGCGCCCCGCTGCACAAGAGAGCAGCTCATGGCGACGGCAATGTGCTCTGCGCCCAGCAGCTTTGCCTGAGCCAGCTGCCACGCGTGGCCGTTGTGGAAGGGGTCGTATTCGGCGATGATACCGGCAAATTTCATGGCGTGACCTCAAAAGTTTGTGAAATATCTGTCATACTGCATGGAGAAACGGGCCTGAAGAACGGGATTCTGGGCAGGATGTACAAAAAGCCCGGAGACATTGTAGCAGGCTTTGCCGCCATTGCGGCTTGAAAACCGGCTGGCCCTATTATATAATAATTCTAGGAATCTGTAAAATTCTGCTCTTTCGGGGGCGGACAAAAACATATCTGGAGGAAACAAGAAGATGAAAATTCTGGTTATCAACTGTGGCTCTTCTTCCCTGAAATATCAGCTCATCGATATGGACGGTGAGAAAGTGCTGTGCAAGGGCCTGTGCGAGCGCATCGGCATGGAGAGCAGCATGATCACCCATGAGGCCAACGGCCACAAGGCTACCACGCCCGCCATCTTCCCCACCCACACCGAGGCTTTTGCTGAGGTCGTGAAGAAGATGACCACCGGCGAGGGCAAGTGCATCGACGATGTCAGCGAGATCAGCGCCATCGGCCACCGCGTCGTCCACGGCGGCGAGAAGTTCAAGGCAAGCTGCCTGATCACCGACGAGGTCGTCAACACCATCCGCGAGCTCAGCCCTCTGGCTCCTCTGCACAACCCCGCAGGCATCCTCGGCATCGAGGCAGCCCGCAAGGTGTTCGGCAACGTCCCGATGGTCGCCGTCTTCGACACCGCTTTCCACAGCACCATGCCCCCGAAGGCTTATATGTACGCCATCCCCTACGAGTACTATGAGAAGTACGGCGTCCGCCGCTACGGCTTCCACGGCACCAGCCACAAGTACGTCGCGCACAAGGCTGCTGAGTATCTGGAGGAGCCGATCGAGCGTCTGAAGCTCATCACCTGCCATCTGGGCAACGGCTCTTCCATCGCCGCTGTCGATCAGGGCAAGGTCGTGGATACCTCCATGGGCATGACCCCGCTGGCCGGTCTGATGATGGGCACCCGCTGCGGCGACCTCGATCCCTCTGTGGTCAACTACCTGAAGTACACCCTGAACATCACCGGCCACGAGCTGGACGAGATCCTGAATAAGAAGTCCGGCCTGCTGGGCATCTCCGGTGTTTCCAGCGACAAGCGCGACGTCGAGGAGGCTGCTCTCCACGGCAACAAGCGCGCTCAGCTGGCTTCTGATATGCTGAACTACCAGATCAAGAAGGTCGTCGGCAGCTACATCGCCGCTATGGGCGGTGTGGACGCGATCGTCTTCACCGGCGGCATCGGCGAGCACGACGAGATCGCCCGTGCAAAGGTCTGCCACCACATGGATTGGCTGGGCATCCGCATCGATACCGAAAAGAACGAGCATCCCGTGGGCGATGTCTGCGACATCACCGCATGGGGCGCCAAGGTCCGCACTCTGGTCATCGCCACCGACGAGGAGCTGATGATCGCCCGCGACACCAAGGAAGTCATCGAGAAGTAATTTCCGCCTGTAATATTACAGTGCGCTAAGGCCGCACCGCTCCCGCAAAGGGGTGGTGCGGCCTTTTTGCGGTTTTGCACGAGTAAAATCCGTCTTATTATGCTGAATGCACAAAAAAGGGGACGAGAGTGTGTTTTTTGGTTGACAAATCAAAAAAAGAACGGTACAATAGGAGAGTCCTCAGTCCGAGGACGTTTACTCATTCAAGCCCCTGGTAAGCTTACGATCAGCGCTATGGTCCCTAAAAACCAAAGGTATGGTTACAATCCTTCCGTGGGCAAGAACTAAACAAAGAGGAGATACTACTATGTTCGAAGACAAGACTTTAGTTTGCAAGGACTGCGGCAAGGAGTTTGTTTGGACTGCTGGTGAGCAGGAGTTCTATGCATCCCGTGGCTTTGAGAACCAGCCCCAGCGCTGCAAGCCCTGCCGTGATGCCCGCAAGAACGGCGGCGCACGCAGCAACGGCGGTGAGCGTCAGATGTTCGACGCTACCTGCGCAGCTTGCGGCAAGGCTTGCAAGGTTCCCTTCCAGCCCCGTGAGGACCGTCCGGTCTACTGCTCTGACTGCTTCGCTCGCATGAAGCAGAACTAAGCGCTGATTCTATAATCTGAAGCTTAACGGCCCCCGCACTGTGCGCAGTGCGGGGGCTTTTGCTTTCTCTGGGGAGGAAAAGTGCTATTGCGCGCTGGTGGCGCGGGGTTAGAGCGCGGTTACGCGGGGTTAAGTTCTCTTTTGCGTGCCAAAAGAGAACCAGAAATGGTTCTCGCGCTGGGGCAGATTGCTGTTGCAGTAGGGCTAGGTTTTCGTTGAGTGGGATTTCGCGCTGGTAGCGCGGGGGATGTTTTCTCTTACGGTCAAATGGCTTGCGCTCCGCGCGGGCCAGAGGCAGGGAGGGGTGTTTCGACTCCCCCCTCCCTAC